>ERZ791864.622-NODE-622-length-34108-cov-10.052389_pt1 | contig 34108 bp, 28 predicted proteins | sample MGYA00510282_ERZ791864 | MGnify/ENA primary metagenome ERZ791864 (study PRJEB30046, sample SAMN00792087) | human gut metagenome | study: EMG produced TPA metagenomics assembly of the A metagenome-wide association study of gut microbiota in type 2... | reverse complement strand
AAAAAAAGAGAATATAATGGTGTAATTTAATAAAAAACAAAATGAAAAAGATTCTATTTTATAGTTCGATAAAGTAAAAAATAACGGAATCGAGTCCTGAAAAAGGGACAGTGAATATGAGAAAATAGAAGCATAAAAGGAAAAAGAAAAAAATTGCAGCTATAAAGGAGGCAAATTATGGGATTTTGGAACGGAAAAGCGGATGGACCTTTAGATAAGATGTTTGACTTTAACAGAGACGGAAAATTAAATGCTTGGGAAAGAGCAATGGAACTGGGGTTATTAATGGATGATGAAGATGACTACCAGGATGAGGATGATGAATTTGATGAGGATATGGATAGTGAATTTGACGATGACGACGATGATGAAGATGACGAAAGTGAAGAGCTGATGGAAGAAGATTGGGATTCGGATTACGATGAAAGTGATGAGTGGTAGAAGTAATTATAAAAATAAATTGACATAACGTTATATATATATAATAAGATTGAGTTAATAATTTCTACTAATATGTAGATTTCAAAGCTAATATCTGACATAGCACGTTGAATAACCTTACTACTATTGTAGATCACCCCCCTTGCACAACCTTAATTTTTGCACTATACTATATTAGTTAGAGATGTAATCTCAAATAGTATTTCATAGTAGGAGAAAAGTGAAAATGACAAAAGTTAGAACAAGATTCGCACCTAGTCCAACAGGAAGAATGCATGTAGGAAATTTAAGAACTGCACTTTATGAATTTTTAATTGCTAAGCATGCAGGTGGAGATTTTATTTTAAGAATAGAAGATACAGATAGAGAGCGTTTGGTTGAAGGCGCAGTTGATATTATTTATAGAACTATGGCTGAAACAGGTCTTGTACATGATGAAGGTCCTGATAAGGATAAGGGATTTGGTCCTTATGTGCAGAGCGAGCGTCAGGCATCAGGTTTATATCTTGAATATGCTAAGAAGTTAATTGAATCAGGAGATGCATATTACTGTTTTTGTGATAAGGAGAGATTGGAATCTTTGAAGACTTCTGTAGGTGAAGATGGAAAAGAGATTACAGTTTATGACAAGCATTGTCTTCATTTATCAAAAGAAGAAATCCAGGCAAATCTTGATGCAGGCAAGCCTTATGTAATTAGAATTAATATGCCAACAGAAGGAACTACAACTTTTGTTGACGAATTATATGGTGAGATTACTGTTGAAAATAAAGAACTTGACGATATGATTTTGATTAAGTCAGACGGATATCCAACATACAATTTTGCTAACGTTGTTGACGATCATCTTCAGCAGATTACTCACGTTGTAAGAGGTAATGAATATATTTCTTCATCACCTAAATATCAGAGATTATATGAAGCTTTTGGTTGGGAACCACCTAAATACGTTCATTTACCTTTGATTACAGATGAAAATCACAAGAAGTTAAGCAAGCGTTCAGGTCACGCTTCATATGAAGATTTAATTGAACAGGGATTTTTACCTGAAGCAGTTGTTAACTATTTAGCACTTTTAGGATGGAGCCCTGAAGACAATAGAGAAATCTTTTCACTTGATGAGTTGATTAAGGAATTTGATTATCACAAGGTAAACAAGAGCCCATCAGTATTTGACATTCAGAAGCTTAAATGGATGAATGGGGAATACATTAAGGCTATGGACAATGAAAAATTCTATGAAAAAGCTATGCCATACATCAAGAAAGTTATTACTAAGGATTTGGATTTAGAGAAGATTCTTGATATGGTTAAGACTAGAATTGAAACATTCCCAGAGCTTATGGATATGGTTGATTTCTTTGAAGAATTACCTGAATATGATGTGGCTATGTACACTCATAAGAAGATGAAAACTAATTCAGAAAATTCATTAGAAGTGTTAACAGAATTACTTCCAATTCTTGAAGCAACAGATGATTATTCAGTTGACGGACTTCACGATACAGTATTTGAATATATTGGAAAGAAGGGTTGCAAGAATGGTCAGGCTTTATGGCCACTTAGAACTGCAGTTTCAGGAAAGCAGATGACACCTGCCGGGGCTTTTGAAATTATGGAAGTTATCGGAAAAGAAGAATCAATTAGCAGAATTAAGAAAGGTATTGAATTATTATCAAAATAATTTTAATACGAAATATAGTTATTAGGCGAGTAACTGTCAGGTTAATAACTATAAGAAATGTTAATAGATTGATTTTAAAATAATATAAATGTTAAAAACATTAAAAAGACTTTTGATTAAAGCTGTAAATAGCATATCAAAGGTCTTTTTTAATAATAAAATCCTCCGGATAATAGAAAAGCTTTTGTTTGTAATCTGAATATTCTTTGAAAAAAAAAAGAAAACATAAGAAATTATATTTACCTGTTTACACTTTAGTCAGACTGTGATAGACTTTCAGTACTTGGAGAGAAACAACCGGAAAGGTTGTATATATGTTTAATAAATCACAGATTCAGGCAATCAGCCATATGGATGGTCCGGCCATGGTTCTTGCAGGACCGGGTTCTGGTAAGACCACAGTTATTACCCATAGAATTAAGAATTTAATAGAGAAGGCAGAAGTGCGCCCGGAGAATATTTTAGTTGTAACTTTTACTAAGGCAGCGGCTATAAGTATGCAGAAGAGATTTTCTACATTAATGAATGGAGGGAAGGGACAACTGGTTACCTTTGGCACTTTTCATAGCGTCTTTTATAAGATTTTGAGAAAATCAAGGCGGTATGAAGCAACGGAGATTCTGTCTGAAAGGCAGAAAACGGACTATATAAGGGAGATTATTGGAAGGTATGGTATTTCTTCTAATGATATTTCAGAATTGTCTCAGAACATTATTAATGATATTGGAAATATTAAAGGTAATATGCTTAATGCTCAGGAATATGAGCCGTCCTGCTGCAAGAAAGAGGATTTTATAAAGGTTTATAACGCTTATAATTTGGAGTTAAAGAAGGATGGCAAGATGGATTTTGATGATATTCTAAGAGAGTGTTATTTGTTGTTATGTGAGAATCATACAATACTTGAACAGTGGAGGGAGCTGTATAAGTATATTTTAATAGATGAGTTTCAGGATATTAACAGAATACAAATGAATATAATAGAGCTGTTGGCTAGTCCTCTTAACAATATTTTTGTGGTGGGGGATGATGACCAGTCCATTTATGGTTTTCGTGGAGCAAGACCGGAGATTATGATTGAGTTTAAGGATTATTATCCCGGGGCTGAACTTATTGTCTTGGATGTTAATTACAGAAGTACTCAGTCCATAATTAATGTGGCAGGTCGTGTTATTGAAAATAATAAGACCAGATTAGATAAGTGTGCTCACGCTAATAATGACAAGGATTTTCAACCTGATATACGAAAGTTTCGAAATCAAGTGGAAGAATTAAAGTTTGTAGTATCCAAAATAAAGGAATATGAAAATCAGGGGATTAGTCTGTCTGAAATGGCTATTCTTGTTAGGAATAATAGTCAGATTCAGGAGATTTCAAGTTTTTTAAAAAACAGAAAGATAGAAGCGGAAAGTGGAAAGCATAGAAGTAACATTTATAATGGTATGGTTGCAAAGGATATTTTGTCTTATGTTAGAGGAGCATTAAAGTTTGACGGCACATATTTCAATGAAGATTTAATATATGTTTTAAATAAGCCTCAAAGATACATAAGCAGGCAGGTTGTTCTTAGCGTGAATATGAATATTTCCGCTGTTAGAAGAATTTATAGTAAAAACAACATAGACAGTTTTCTATTTCATATTGAGATGATAAGAAAGCTACCACCTCAGGCAGCATTGTCATATATTAGAAAGGGTGCAGGTTATGAGGAGTATTTGCGCCTGTATGCCATTGAAAATAATATTCCAATGTCAGGGTTGTTAAAACAATTGGAACAGTTAGTGCAGGAGTGTAGCAAGTTTAATACATTAGAACAGTGGATAAATAGCATTGATTCAGCACAAAATAGTGAAGGTCAGAATTTTGGTAAAAAGAGCAGTGGAGAAGGTGGCACAAATAACAGGATTAATATTATGACAATGCATGGCTCTAAGGGATTGGAATTTAAGGCTGTGTTTATTGTTGATGCTAATCAGGGAATAATCCCTACGTCAAAGGCATTAAGAGAGAGGGACTTTGAGGAAGAACGCAGACTTTTTTATGTGGCGATAACAAGAGCCATAGATTATTTAAATGTATATGCGGTGGAGGAAAGGCTGGGATGCCCCATAGAAGTGTCCATGTTTGTGGAAGAGATGCTGTAGAAAGTTAAATATTTGTGAACTGTATCTATTTTATTGCATTTTCCCGTATGTTTTGATAAAGTTATAGCAAACTAATTGGTATAAAAAAAGGTATACCGATAATAAATAGCGGAAAGCGGAAAGAGGAAAAGATGGGAACTAATAATATTGACAATGAAGATGAAGAATTATTTGTAACAATTACATTGGAAGATGATTCAGAGATTGAATGCGAAGTGCTTACAATTTTTGAAGTTGAAGAACAGGACTATATTGCATTACTTCATGATAATGGAGAAGAAGATGGAGAGATATTTATTTATAGATATTTTGAAGACGAAGATGGAGAGCCTGGACTTGACAATATTGAAACACAGGAAGAATTTGACATGGTTTCAGAAGTGTTTGACAGTATTGTTGAAGACGGAGAATATGACGAAATTATCGAGGAATAATATTTAGAACTGTAGGAGTGTAAAGCAGGTCATAATCCGTATATAGATGATTTGTATGTTTGGATAATTAAATCATCTTTAGAGATAAAGAGGTGATAGGATGCCAGGGACAAACAATGAAACGGCAAGAAAAGAAGAAGTAAAGAAGATAGTAGAAAACAGAAGACGCAAGGCAGAGTTAATTAGAGAGCAACAGATTAAGAAGAGAAACACTATAATAGCGATTGGTGTCGGAATTTTAGTTGTGCTTATTTTGGTAATGGTTTTGGCTAAGTCCTGTTCATCAGGAAAGAAGACGGCAAAAACTTCGGCAACTACTGCAAAGCAGATTACAACAGTGGCGCAGACTACTGTTCAGGAGACTACTACGGCAGAAGAGTATATGTATACTACTGATGTTTTGAACCTGCGTAAGTCGGCAAGTGCCAAGTCCAAACTTATAACTCAGATAGGAGCAGGTAAGAAAGTACAGGTCATCTCAGAGAATGGCAAGTGGTGCCAGATTAAATATGGCAAGGATACAGGATATGTAATGAAGAAATATCTTAGTTATTCTAATATGCTTGATTAAGAGTTTTATATTAATTTTATATTAATAGCGTTAGTATAGTTTTTGAAACTAATGAGATTTAGGGAAGGCTTGAAATTGTTCAGGCCTTTCTTTTACATTATTAAAGTGATAATTAGATTTTATTATTAAAGTTGACTGTTTAATAGATTAGGATTGAGGATATGGAAATGAATTATAGTGAAGCAAGAGAGTATTTGAAGAATGTGAATAAGTTGGGAAGTATTCTGGGACTTAATACCATAAAGGAATTACTTAAGAGATTGGGCAATCCACAAAATGAACTTAAAGTAGTTCATATTGCAGGAACTAACGGAAAAGGTTCCATTATGACTTTTGTTCAGAATATTTTAATGGAATCAGGATATAAGGTTGGAAGATATTGTTCACCTGCAGTTTTTAATGAGCGTGAGATTATAAGAATAAATGACGAATACATATCAGAGGAACAATCTGCTGATTTGCTTACAAGAATAAAAGAAAAATGTGACAGTATGTATAGTGAAGGTTTGCCACATCCTACATCCTTTGAAATAGAAACAGCAGAGGCGTTAATGTTTTTTAAAGAGCAGAACTGTGATATAGCTTTAATTGAATGTGGAATGGGCGGAGAAACTGATGCCACTAATGTATTTGAAAAAGTTCTTTGCAGTGTTATTGCCACAATTAGTCTTGACCATACCCAGTTTTTAGGCAGTACTATTGAAGAAATAACAAAAGTTAAATCAGGAATAATTAAAGAGAACTGTCCGGTTGTAATGTCTAAACAGATAGTGGAGGCTGAGAGTGTAATAAAGAAGGTTTGCAAGCAGAATAATTCAAAACTTATAATTCCTACTGAGCAGGATTCTGAAAATGTGGAAATAGATGGTTTAACAACAAAGGTTACATACAAAGCATCTAATAATAAAGAATATATTCTTAACCTTCAGGCTCTTGGCACATATCAGATTAAAAATGCAAAAACAGCAGTTGAGGTAGCATTAGTGCTTGATAAAGCATTAACAGAAAAGACCAATATATGCGATGAGTCAGATAAGAATAATGGCACTGGTATGAAAAACAATATTAATAATAGTGGAAATACAATTGAGAAAAATATAAAAAAAGGCATAGAAAAAACAGTTTGGCCGGGACGTATGGAAGTCATAAGTAAGGAGCCGTTAATTATAATTGATGGCGCTCATAACCCGGGAGCAGTGCTTGAACTAAGGAAAACTTTGGATTTATATTTTACAAATAAGAGAATAACATTTATAATGGGGGTGTTGTCTGATAAAGATTTTTCCAAGGAAGCAGAAATTATTGCTGACAGGGCAGAAAGAATTATTACGATAACGCCAAACAATTCACGAGGTTTAGACGGGCACAAGCTTGCAGAAACTTTGGTGAAGTATAACCATAATGTACAGGTTGCAGATAGTTTGAAGCAGGCTGCGGAAGAATCAATAGATACAATAAAAGAGAACAGGGCCGATATGATTTTGGCGTTTGGTTCATTGTCTTATTTAGGAGAGCTAAAACAGGTTGTAAGATTAATCTGTAACCATTAAACAAACAGTTAAAGCCGGAAGGAGAGATTGACGTGTTTGACAAGAAGAAAATAGAAGAAGGAATTAGACTTTTATTAGAGGGAATCGGTGAAAATCCGGATAGAGAAGGCCTAAAGGATACTCCGGACCGTGTGGCAAGAATGTATGAAGAATTGTGTAGCGGTATGAATATGAGTCCTAAAGAACATTTGTCCAAAACATTTACTTGTGATAATGAGAATGTTGTTATTGAAAAGGATATTACTTTTTATTCAACATGTGAACATCATCTTATGCCATTTTATGGAAAGGTGCATATTGCGTACATTCCAAATGGCAAGGTTGTGGGAATCAGTAAACTTGCAAGAACAGTAGAAGTTTATGCAAGAAGATTACAGATTCAGGAGCAGATGACTAACCAGATAGCTAAGGCATTGGAGAAGTACCTGGGAGCAAAGGGTGTACTTGTTATGGCACAGGCAGAGCATATGTGTATGTCTGCAAGAGGAATTAAGAAGCCGGGAAGCAAGACGGTTACTTTTGCAAGTACAGGAGTTTTTGAAGAGGACAGAAATCTTAGAAGTGACGTCTTGTCAATTTTTAGGGATGGCCAGTAGAAAGATTGGAGTATGATATGAATATTGGAAAATACAATTTTGATTTAGAAAAAGAACCTGTAATAATGGGAATTTTAAATGTAACACCTGATTCATTTTCAGATGGAGGTAAGTTTAACAACTTAGATGCTGCATTAAAGCATACAGAAGAAATGATTAAGGATGGAGCAAAGATTATAGACGTAGGTGGCGAATCTACAAGACCAGGTTACACACTTATTAGTGACGAAGAAGAAATAGGTCGTGTAGTGCCTGTAATTGAAGCAATTAAGAAGAATTTTGATATTGCTGTATCACTTGATACATATAAGACTAAAGTTGCAGAAGCCGGAGTTAAAGCCGGATGTGACATGATTAATGATGTATGGGGATTTAAGTATGGCGAAAGAGATATGGCAGACCTTGTGGCAAAAACAGGTGTAGCAGCCTGTGTTATGCATAATAAGAATGTTATAACTTATAATGATTTTGTTAATGATGTAGTTAATGAATTAAAGGAATCTGTTGAGATAGCTCACAAGGCAGGAGTTAAGGATTCTCAGATTGTATTAGATCCGGGAGTTGGTTTTGCAAAGGATTATGAACAGAATCTTTTAATAATTAAGCACGTGGACAAACTTTTGGAACTTGGTTATCCTGTACTTCTTGGTACATCAAGAAAGTCTGTTATTGGTTTAACTCTCGATGTGGATAAGAATGACAGAATGGCAGGCACAGTTGCCACAACAGTTATGGGACTTGAAAGAGGATGCAGAATCTTTAGAGTTCATGATGTAAAAGAGAATTATCAGGCAATGATGATGGCTGAGAAGATTCTAAAAGCATAAGTTTAAATGCTATTAAAGATTAAAAAACAAAAATATTATCTAAAAAGGAAATAATATGGATTGTATTAAGATTAGACAGTTAGAAATATTTGCATACCACGGTTGCAATGAAGATGAAAAAATAAACGGTCAGAAGTTTTATGTAGACGCAAACCTTTATACTGATGTGAGAACTCCGGGATTAAGCGATGATTTGGAGGATACAGTTAATTATGCAAAGGCGTGCAAGTTTATAAATAAGTTTATGACTGAAAATAGATTTGACTTAATAGAGGCTGTTGCAGAGCAGACCACAAGAGGACTTTTGAAAGAGTTTCCAAAGATTAAGGCTATTGATTTTACTATTAATAAGCCTAATGCACCTATTAAGTTACCTTTTGGAAATGTAGCTGTTTCAATTTCAAGAAAGTGGAATAAGGCTTATTTAAGTATTGGCTCAAATATAGGAGACAAGGAGGGATACCTTAATCAGGCAATTGATAGTCTTTATGATGATGAAAATTGCAGAGTTTTGGCGGTATCTAAATTTATTGAAACTGAACCTTATGGACCTGTGGAACAGGACAATTTTTTAAATGGTTGCGTTGAAATAGAAACATTGTATGAACCTAAAGAATTATTAGCTACAGTTAACAGAATTGAGGCTGAGGCAAACAGAACCCGTGAAATACACTGGGGACCAAGAACTTTGGATATAGATATTGTTTTATATAATAATGATATAGTTAATGAAAAGGATTTATTAATTCCTCATGTGGAAATGCATAAGAGACTTTTTGTTTTGGAACCTCTTAAGCAAATAGCACCGTATGCAGTACATCCGATTTTAAATAAAACAGTTAGTCAGATGTTAGAGGAGTTACAGCCGGATAACAAATGTGCAGGTTGTGGTGGATGTAACATGAAACAGATGTCTGAACAATAAGAAAAAACTGAAGAAAGCATAAGGAATACAATGAAGGATTTATTAGAAAGCAGAAAAGAAATAGATAAAATAGATGATAGCATTATTAGATTGTTTGAAAAAAGAATGGAAGTTTGCAAAAATGTAGCAGAGTATAAACTTAGAACAGGCAAGCCAGTTCTTGACAGACAAAGAGAGCTTGATAAAATAGCCACTTTAAAGACTAAAGCATCAGACGATTTTTATGCTCACGGCGTAGAGGAATTGTTTGAGCAGATTATGGCTATGAGTCGTAAGATGCAGTATAAGCTTTTAAATGAAGAAGGCGTAAACAATGATATTGGGTTTGATATTGTAGATAAGCTTCCAACAGAGGATGCAAAAGTAGTATATCAGGGAATTCCTGGAGCTTACAGCCAGCAGGCGGCAACAGAATATTTCGGGGATAAGGTTAACTACGTTAATGTTACAACTTTTAGAGAAGCAATGAAATATGTTAGAGATGGAAAGGCTGACTATGCAGTGCTTCCTTTTGAAAATTCTTCAGCGGGAATTGTAACAGATGTATATGATTTGCTTGTAGAATTTCAGAATTATATTGTGGACACATTTGATGTAAAAATCGAACATTGTCTTTGCGGTATTTCGGGAGCTACAATTGATGATATAAAGGATGTTTATTCACATCCACAGGCATTTATGCAGAGCAACAAGTTTATTGAAGAACATGGTTGGGGCAAGGTTAATCTTGCCAATACTGCAATAAGCGCAAGATATATTTCGGAACAGTCAGATAAGTCCAGAGGTTGTATTGCCAGCGAAAATGCAGCAAATATTTATGGACTTAATATTTTACATAAAGGCATTAATTTTAATGATTCTAATACAACACAGTTTATTATTATCAGCCGTCAGAGAGTGGCAAGAAGAGATGCAGGTTTGATTTGTATTAGTTTTGAAATGCCTCACGCATCAGGTACTTTATATCAGATGTTATCTCATATTATTTACAATGACCTTAACATGACACGCATTCAGTCAAGACCTGTACCGGATAAGAACTGGGAGTACAGATTCTATGTTGAATTTGAGGGTAGGGCTAATCAGCCTGGAGTTGTAAATGCTCTTAGCGGAATTAATGCAGAAGCGCTTAATATGAAAATATTGGGAAATTATTAATATAAAAAAGAATTGCGTATGCTTTTAAGTGTTTTACTTAAAGGATACGCAATTCTTTTATTTATAGATAATAATTAATCCTCATCAACTTCCAGTGGTTCAATACCAACTTTTATTTCTAAGAATTTAAGAATATCATAGTAGACTTCTTCATTGTTTAATTCATTAAAGAGTTCATGTCGCATTCCCGGATATAACTTTGAAAAAGTATTTGGAAAACCACAATGTTTAAAGTGGGTAACAGCTTTTTTAAAGTCTTTATCACTTTTTCGGCAGGGATCATCTCCACCTGACATAAACATAACAGGAAGTTGTTTGTTCTTGTTAGTCCAGCCAAGCTTACTATAAACCTGTTCCATTAATGAGAAAAGGCAGTAGTACCCATTTAGTGTGAAAGGAACACCACATAGTGGATCCTTGTTATATTCCTCAACAATAAACTTGTCGGTAGAAAGCCATGAGTTAACGATACCTTCTTTAAGGAAAGGTTTCTCAAATGGACCGTTAACCATATTTTCAATAAAAGGGCTTCTATAATGCCAGCCTCTAAAAAATGCAAGAAACTTGGTTAAAAACTTACCGGCAGCAGCCAATGAGTTTTCAGAAGGAGAACCGCTAAGTATAACGGCATCAACTTCCTGAGAATATTTCTTTAAATATGTTCTTACAACCAATGAACCCATACTATGGCCTAGAAGTATAAAAGGTAAATTAGGAAATTCACGTTTAAGATACATAGTATATTCCTGAACATCGTTTACAAGACCTTTGTAGCCTTCTTCGCCAAAATAGCCTAAGTCATCAGTTGTTAATATGTTTTCTCCGTGTCCACGCATATCGGCAATGGCACATATATATCCGTGTCGGCTGAAATACTCCATTGGAGTAGCATAACGGTTACGTGTTTCGCACATTCCGTGAACAAATTCAATAACCCCAATTGGCTCAACACCGTCAGGGGGATAGGTAATAGTATGTGGTCTCATAGATACTCCATAAAATTAACTGTTAATAATAAAATGTATTAATCTAAGCAAAAAACCAAATCAAAATATTTGATTCTAGTTATCTGCATCCATTCCGTCAGTTGTGTAAACAGCTCTCTTTCTTGCCATTTCATCATTTTCAAGATATTCATCGTAAGTAGTAATCTTGTCAATTAACTTACCGTTAACGATTTCCATAATTCTGTTGGCTGTAGTCTGTACAACCTGATGATCTCTTGAAGAGAATAAAAGTACGCCAGGGAACTTAATAAGTCCGTTGTTAAGGGCTGTAATACTTTCCATATCTAAGTGGTCAGTAGGTTCATCAACAATAAGAACGTTGGCACCTGAAATCATAAGTTTTGAAAGCATAACTCTAACTTTTTCACCACCGGAAAGTACGCGAACTTTCTTAACACCTGCATCACCGGGGAATAACATTCTGCCAAGGAACTGACGAACATAAGTTGCGTCTTTGTTGTCTGAGTACTGTGTAAGCCAGTCAACAATTGCATCATCACTGTCAAAGTCCTTAGTGTTATCCTTAGGGAAGTATGACTGTGAAGTTGTAATTCCCCATTTGTATGAACCTTCATCCGGTTCCATCTGTCCTGCAAGAATTTGGAATAATGTAGTTTTTGCAAGGCCGTTAGAACCTACAAAAGCTATTTTATCTTCACGTCCTACAACGAAAGATATATCATCTAAAACCTTAACACCGTCAATAGTTTTTGAAAGATGTTCCACAGTAAGAACCTCATTACCGATTTCACGGTTAGGTCTAAAGTCGATGTATGGATATTTACGGCTTGATGGACGAATTTCGTCTAATTCGATTTTTTCAAGAGCACGTTTTCTTGAAGTAGCCTGTTTTGATTTAGAAGCATTGGCGCTAAATCGCTGGATAAAGTCCTGTAATTCCTTAATCTTTTCTTCTTTCTTACGGTTAGCTTCTTTCATCTGCTTAACGATTAACTGACTTGATTCATACCAGAAGTCGTAGTTACCTGCGTATAACTGAATCTTAGCATAATCAATGTCCGCAATCTGTGTACAAACTTTGTTAAGGAAGTATCTGTCATGGGATACTACAATAACTGTATTGTCAAAATTGATTAAGAACTCTTCAAGCCATTCAATGGCATCAAGGTCTAAGTGGTTAGTAGGTTCGTCGAGTAAAAGAATGTCAGGATTACCAAACAATGCCTGTGCAAGCAAAACTTTGACTTTTAATGAACCGTTAAGGTCTTTCATAAGGTTGTAATGATATTCAGTATCAACACCAAGACCATTAAGAAGAGTAGCAGCATCACTTTCTGCTTCCCAACCGTTCATTTCTGCAAACTCACCTTCTAATTCTGAAGCACGGATACCATCTTCATCGCTAAAGTCTTCCTTCATATAAATGGCATCTTTCTCTTTCATAATATCGTAAAGTCTTTGATTACCCATAATAACAGTATCAAGAACAGTACATTCATCATACTGAAAGTGATCCTGCTTTAAGAATGAAAGACGCTCACCCGGTGTAATAATAACCTCACCGCTTGTAGGTTCGATTTCACCTGTAAGAATCTTTAAAAATGTTGATTTTCCGGCACCGTTGGCTCCGATTAAGCCGTAGCAGTGACCTGGAACAAATTTTATATTTACATCTTCAAATAATGCCTTTTTACCAAATCGTAAAGATACATTGCTTGTACTTATCATTTTTTTCGTTACCTCTCTTATTTAATAATGGTGTGTGGGCTATCGCACCCGTACAGATTAGTATAACAGTTTTGGGAATTTTAAGCAATAAAGGTTTAATAAATGTAGTGTAAAAGTACAGAAAAGATAATGTGGGAAAATTAATAAAACTATTTTTGTAGGTTGATTTTGTTTCTTTAATCAAAAGGGTATGTTATAATTCACTTATCTATGCGAAAGTTCGGGCATAAGAATTTATGTCAAAATTGTGTCTATATGGGCATATTAAGAATGACTGGAAAGGATACACAATGGATTTAAATAAAATAAAAGTATACAGAGGTAATCCTTTAATGATGGGGGCTACTGTAATAGGCGACACGGTTAATTTTGCCATTACAGCAAGATTAGGAAGTAAATGTGAACTTGTTTTATATGAAAAAGGAAAAAACAATGAAGCGGCACGTATTCCTTTTGAAAATGCACAGGTTATAGGAAATGTTTTTGCAATGAGCATTGAAGGGCTTGATTATAAGAAATATGATTATAATTTTTCTATTGATGGAAAGATTGTGACAGATGCTTATGCAAAGGCACTTTCAGGAAAAGAAAAATGGGGAATTGTTCCTACTGATATAAGAGGAAGCATTGTAAGCAGTGAATTTGACTGGCAAAACGACGCACCACTTAGAAGACCTTATGATGAGACAATTATATATAGACTTCATGTACGTGGCTTTACAAAACATGTAAGTTCAAAGGCTAAGCATAAGGGAACTTATTTGGGAATTGTAGATAAGATACCTTATTTAAAGGAACTTGGAATAACTATGATAGAGTTAATGCCGGCATATGAATTTAATGAAATGGAATCACATGTGGCAACGTCTATGAAGGGACAGTTTAGCATTGAGAACCCTGTGCTTAATTATTGGGGATATACAAGTGGTTATGCTTTTGCACCGAAAGCTTCATATGCTTATGCCACAAAGCCGGGTAGTGAAGTTGAAGAGTTCAAATACATGGTAAGAGAGCTTCATAGAAACGGAATAGAGGTTTCTATGGAATACTTTTTCCCTGAAGGAACTAATCCTACACTTATTTTGGATGCACTTCATTATTGGGTTATGGAATATCATATTGACGGTATTCACGCTAACTGTGAAAAAGCAGTCATGAAGATGATTCAGACGGACAATCTTTTGTCTACAACAAAGATTTTTACTTATAATTTTGCTACGGATACGGATTTTTATGCTAATGTTGAAAATAAGAATCTGGCAAACTTTAATGATGATTTTATGGTATCGGCAAGAAAGTTCATTAAAGGCGATGAGGATATGTTAAATACCATATCTTACAAGATTAAGGCTAATCCGCCAGCAGTGGCAGTAGTTAATTATGTGGCTAACCATAATACTTTTACATTATATGATGCGGTTTCTTACGATAAGAAATACAATCAGGCAAATGGCGAAAATAACAGGGACGGTGCAGTTTATAATTATAGTTGGAATTGTGGCGCTGAGGGCGATACAAGAAAACGTAAAATAAATGAGTTAAGAAAGCATCAGATTAAAAACGCTCTTTCACTTGTATTGCTAAGTCAGGGAGTACCTATGATTTATGCCGGAGATGAAATGTGTAACAGCCAGAAAGGAAATAACAACCCTTATTGTCTTGATAATGAAATATCATGGACTAACTGGAATACAACAGCCATGGCAAAGGAGATTCTTGACTTTACAAAGAAGCTTATTCAGTTTAGAAAGCAGCATAAGATTTTGCATTTAAGCAGCGAGCCAAGGCTTATGGATTATAAGTCATATGGTTTGCCGGATATGTCTTATCACGGTTCTAAGGCATGGTATGCAGATTTTAGTCATTTTAACAGACATTTTTCTGTTATGTATTGCGGAAAATATGCAACTATTGATGGAAAAGAAGATGAAGCAGACTTATTCATAGCTTACAATATGTTTTGGGAGATGATTAAATTCGGCATTCCGTCTGCAAGAAATAAAAGACAGTGGAAAGTTGTTTTTGCTACAGATTCAGGATTTAAGGAACCCAGTGATGGTATTGAGAGAATGCTTCAGGTGCCACCAAGAAGCATTGTAGTTTTAATGGCTAAATAAGAAAAGGCAATAAATGGAAACACAAGGAAACAAGAGAAAATGAGTGAATTAAAAGAAAAAGGTCTTGGAGTTTTTATTAATCTTGATAAATGGGGGATTAGTACATTTACCCTAAAAATAATTGCTATGATTACAATGATTATTGATCATGTAGGTTTTTTGTTTTTTCAGGACAATCATCAGACATATATAATACTTAGATCTATTGGGCGTATAAGCTTCCCAATATTCTGTTTTGTTTTGGTTGAGGGATTTTTTCATACATCAGACAGATTAAAACATGCAATCAGGCTTGGAATATTTGCCTTAGTATCAGAGATTCCTTATGATATGCTTTATGGCAGATTCTTTGATATGGCAAGACAGAACGTAATCTTCACTTTATTTATAGGTTATATGGCAATCTGGGCATTACAGTCCATATCAATGTTTAGGGCTGCATATCCTGACAAAATATTAAAACACATAGGAGCCGGAAGACTTAACACAATACTTGAATTAGTAACAATGGCAGTAGCTTTTGGAATGGCATACTTCCTCCACACATCATATTCATACGGTGGAGTAATGCTTATTATATGTTTTTATGTGTTTAATAATCATCACATAGGAAGAGCAATATCAAACTTAGTATTCAACATTGGAATGTTTGGATTTGGAGTGCAGTGGTGGGGGGCGTTAAGCGTGTTGCCCATAGCATTTTATAACAAAAAACCGGGCACAAAGAAATTAAAATATATGTTCTACTGGTTCTATCCGGTACACTTATTAATACTGGTATTAGTGAAGATATATGTAATACATTAGTTTAAACTTATTTTTACGTTGAAAGTTATTTATATATTGCAAGAAAAAAAGCCCTTTCAAACACGTTGATTTTCTCATTTTGCTCCGTCGTCTATTGTACAGCGAAAACTTAAACTCGCCTACGGCTCAGACAGTAAGTTTATCGCTGTACACTATACTCGCAAAATTTCAAAAATCTGCCTATTGTTTGCAATGGCTTTTTTTCTTTCAATATTATTTTAAATAACTTTCAACGAAAAATCTTTTATTTAGGATATACCAGTCTTGTTTCGTCAATATCTTTTAGAACTTCATTATAGTACCTGTCGCATACGTATTTTGCCATATTTAAATTCATGTCAAGATAGTTGCCACAGTCCTTGGCACATGCACCGGGAACATCTCCCTCAAAATCTTTCATAAATATAAACATTCTTGTTACAAGTTCAACTACATCTTTTGAATCATAATCACCAGCCAAAACCATATAAAATCCTGTTCTGCATCCCATAGGACCAAAGTATATTGTTTTGTCTTTAAATTCAGAATCATTTCTTAAAAATGTTGCACCAAGATGCTCAATTGTATGAACTTCTGCAGTATTAAGAACAGGTTCAAAATTAGGGCGTGTCATTCTAATATCAAAAGTTGTAATAACCTGTTGACCAACCTTATCTTTTCTTGAAACATAAACGCCGGGTAATAATTTTAAATGGTCTATTGTAAAACTTGCTATTTTTTCCATAGAAACTTCCTCCTATAACAAACCATAACGGTTAAAAATTATAGGAAAAATATAACACGAATTATAGCGAAAATCAAACAGAAGGCATAAAGTGTTCTTTGTTGATATAGAAATGGAAAAATTTATATGTTATACTAGTCATACTCTAGCTTAAAGGGGCGTTAAAATATGGATATTAATAACGAAAACATAAACAATAATGAAAATAATAACGAAAATATAAACAGCGAAAAGCCGCATAAAAGACGTGTGCGTTACAAAGGCACACATCCAAGAACTTACGCTGAAAAGTATAAAGAGCATAATCCGGAAAAATATAAGGATACCATTGAGAAGGTTATTAGTAAGGGAAGTACTCCGGCAGGTATGCATATTTCAATATGTGTAAAGGAGATTCTAGAGTTTTTGGATATTAAACCGGGGCAGATTGGTCTGGATGCCACACTTGGATATGGTGGACATACTTTACAGATGCTTAAGAAGTTAGATGGAAAAGGACATATCTATGGATTGGATATTGATCCTATTGAAATAAAAAAGACAACTAAGCGTTTGGCAGACAAAGGTTTTGGAAAAGATGTTCTTACTACAATAAATACTAATTTTAGAAACATAGATCAGGTAGCTAAGGAACACGGACCTTTTGATTTTATTTTGGCGGACCTTGGGGTGTCATCAATGCAGATTGACAATCCGGAAAGAGGTTTTACTTATAAGTATGAAGGACCACTTGATTTAAGATTGAATCCTGAAAAAGGAATTTCGGCAGCAGAAAGACTTAGGGATATTTCTGTAGATGAGCTGGAAGGAATGTTTATTGAAAACTCAGATGAGCCATATGCATATGAAATTGCAAAAGCTATAGTTGCAAGAAATAGAACAAATAATAAGATTGAAACAACTACTGATTTAAAAAACGTAATTGAGAAAGCTTTATGTGTTGTGCCACAAAAAGAGAGAAAAGAAGCAGTAAAGAAAAGCTGTGCAAGAGTTTTTCAGGCATTAAGAATTGATGTAAACAATGAATTTGAAGTGTTGTATGATTTTCTTGAAAAACTTCCGGATGCTTTGGCAAGTGGAGGAAGAGTGGCAGTGCTTACATTTCATTCAGGAGAAGACCGTCTTGTAAAGAAATCATTTAAGGCTTTACAGAAGCAGGGAGTTTACAGTGAAGTTGCAAAAGATGTTATAAGACCAAGTGCAGAGGAATGTAACACTAATCCAAGAGCAAGGTCAACAAAGATGCGCTGGGCAATAAAGGCTTAACTTAAAGCAGTGGTTAATAAAATAAATATACAAACCATTTAAAAAGTGGTATGATGTATAATATTATGAGATAGGGAAGCATATGTCAATCTGTGTAATAAAGAGATAGTGACTTGGGTGCTTTGATAATCAAATAAATATAGAAATATAAAACATAAAAGCAAAAAATAAAGATATAAGGGAGAACAATATGTTAGGCGATAAAAAGGTATCATATAGTGCTATGCAGTCAACAGGAACATTAACATTAGGAAATTATTTGGGAGCACTTGATAATTGGCTTAAAATGCAGGAAGAATATGAATGTTTTTATGCAATAGCAGATTTACATTCATTAACAATTAGACAGAATCCTGCTGAACTTAGAAAGAGAGCAAGAGATTTATATGCATTGTACGTTGCAGCAGGACTTGATCCTGAAAAAAATTGTATTTATTTTCAGTCACATGTTTCTGCTCATGCTGAACTTGCATGGATCCTTAATTGCTTTACATATATGGGCGAATTAAACAGAATGACTCAGTTTAAGGATAAGGCTGCTAAACATGCAGATAATATTAATGCAGGACTTTTTACATATCCATCACTTATGGCGGCAGATATTTTGCTATATCAGGCAGATGTTGTACCTGTAGGTGTTGACCAGAAGCAGCACTTAGAGCTTACAAGAGATATTGCAAACAGATTTAATGGAATTTATGGTGATGTATTTACAATTCCTGAGGCATACATTGGAAAGTCAACAGCTAAGATTATGAGCCTTCAGGATCCAACAAGAAAGATGTCAAAGTCAGACGAAAATCCTAATGCAAGTATTTTGTTAATGGATGATCCTGATACAATTATCCGTAAGTTTAAGAGAGCTGTAACTGATTCAGATATGGAAATCAGATATTCAGATGATAAGCCGGGTATTCAGAACCTTATTAATATTTATTCATGTATTACAGGAAAGACTATTGAAGAGGTTGAAAAAGAATTTGATGGCAAAGGATATGGTGAATTCAAGCTTGCAGTAGGAGAGTGTGTTGCTAACAGACTAAAACCTTTACAGGACAGATTTTATGAACTTCAGAAAGATAAAACATATTTAAATAGCGTTATCAAAGAAAATGATGAAAAAGCTGCTTATTTTGCAAACAAAACCCTTAGAAAAGTTCAGAAGAAAGTTGGACTCACAGAGAGAATCAGATAGGAGTTTGGCAGATGAAAAACAAAGTTAATAAGAAGTTTATTCATGACGAACAGTTTTTTATTGTAAAAAAATAATGATAATAAAATATAAAAAAGCATTGTGCCAGATTTGGTTCAATGCTTTTTCTATTTTTTAGAAACTATATATTTAGAATATCTGTAAATAATAATCATGTAAAAACAAAATTCGAAGTACATAGGGGAACACAGGTGATATAGAATGAAAAACAAATTAGAATTATTTTATAGAATTACATTTATAATTATTTGTGGAATAGGAATTTTTATACATTTCGACTTAAATGACAGAGATTATAATGCTCATGAATTTAGCTTTTTTACGTTATGGAGCAATATATTTTGTTTAGTGTTTATGTGTGTGTTACTTATAAAGCATTTCAGAGGAAAAGATACTTTAGCAAAATCATTGATTTATTTTAAAGGAATGGCAACATCCTGTATTATCTGTACGTTTTTGGTATATCACTTTTCTGAATACAAAATAGTGATGACAAACAATAGTATATGGATTTTTGGACTTCCAATAGAAAGCATTTTGGCTCATTATGTGGTTCCTTTTATGTTTGTTTTAGATTGGATTTTGTTTCAACCTAAAGGATTGTTTAGGTGGAGATATGCTGTTACATGGCTTCTTTTTCCACTAGTATATATAATCAGTTTTTTTATAAGATGCAAATGTAACAGTCAGGCAGAGTTTATCAATGTACCCAAATATCCATATTTTTTCTTAAATTATGAAAAAATAGGAACAGAGAAGTGTATGAGTTATATTTTTATGTTGGTAGTAATATTTTTTGGAATAAATTTAATGATGATTTTTATTGATAACTTTGGGAGAGAATAAAGAAAAATATGGTATAATTTGTAAAGAATAATCAAAAGAAGGAGAAAGTGAAAAAACAAATGACTAAGGACATAAAAAAAGCAATGATATTATTTTGGGCTGTTATATGCATTTTGGGAATAAAAGGAAATGTATATGCGCAAGATATTAAATTAGTAGCACCAATTATAACAAGTAGTCAGATGGAAAATGAAAATTTTGTAATAAGATGGAGAACATCCGAGGAATTAAAAGGACAGGAGTATAAAATTTATTGTGCAACATCAAAAGACGGAACATATGAATATGTTACAACGACACCTGATTATAGTTACACTGAATATTATCCTAATAAAGGAATGGCATATTATTATAAAATAACAACGGTGTATACAGATTATGAAACAGAGAGAGAAATAGAAAGTAATCCGGTATATACAGGAGGAATAGTAAATCCATTAGAAATTCCTACAATAACTGAAGCAAAAGCGGGAAATAATCATAGCGTAACAATTATGTGGAACAAAACAGAGGATTGTTCAGGTTATGCAATATACAGAAGTGAATCTGTTGACGGTGAGTATAAGTGGATTTCCAATGTTGAAAATAAGTCGAAAATATTTTGGTGGCAAGAGTATGAATCACAGGTAACATTTACTGAAAAAAATCTTGAATTGGGAAAAACATATTATTATAAAATCAGACCATATGTTACATATTCTGAAGGAACGTTTTATGGTATTTTTTCAAATTATAAAAGCTGTCAGGTTACAATTAATGGAACAAAGGTAAAGAGTGCAACATCAAAAAAGAAAAGGACAAACACAATAATATGGGAAAAGAATAGTGAAGCTGACGGATATATAATTTATTATTCTAAGAAAATTGATGGAAGTTATAAAAAATTAAAAACATACAATAGTAGAAACAAATTAACATATACACACAAGAAATTAACAAATGGAGTTGCTTATTATTATAAAATACAGGCATACAAAAACTACAAGGGCAAAAAACTTCTTGGAGAAATGAGTCCATTTGAAAAATATTGCGATTATTTTACATACAAAAACGAGTCATATGAAAGCAGATGCAAACGTATTTTTGGAAAGAAATACTATAAAAAATATAAAAATGCAAAACAGGCAGGCAAACATGTGACAACAGTAGCTGTAAAAGTATGGGACAAGCAGGGAGGAAGAAAGTTTACACGAAAATTCTATTTAACAGTAAACAAAGGAATTGCACCATCGGTAAAAGAAATGTTTAAAGAAATATACAAAAGCAAAGAAAGATTTCCAATACATGAAATGGGATGCTACAACTGGCGTGGAAACAGTTCAACATCAGAACATTGTCTTGGACTTGCCTTTGACATCAACTCAAATGAAAATTATATGATAGATGGAAAAAAAGTTTTGGCAGGTTCATTTTGGAAACCAAAGAAAAACAAATATTCCATACCATTAAACTGCAAATTGGTAAAAATATTAGAAAAATACGGTTTTGAAAGGGGACTGTGGGGAAGCAGACGAGACTATATGCATTTCTCCTATTTCGGAACCTGATAAAGCTTCTTCACCCTTGAACCCCTTAGAAAACTAGTGTATAATATATTAGTTAAAATGGCTAAAAAGGGAAAAACAATGTACTTAAAAGATAACGAATTAGATGTAAAAACATATTTAGAATTAAGAACGGCTGTAAGCTGGCGTAGTCTTACAAAGGAGCAGGCGGCAGCAGCTATTAAGGGAAGTCTTTTGACTGTGGTTGCTTACGATGGAGACAAGCCTATTGGAATGGGGCGAATCGTAGGTGACGGAGCTGTAATCTGTTATATACAGGACCTTATTGTAATTCCCGAATATCAGGGACAGGGCATAGGTCAGATGATTATCGAAAGCCTGATTAATTATGTTGAAGAGATTCAGTTGCCTGGAACAAGAATTATGCTTGATTTAATGTGTGCAGTGGGGAGAGAGAATTTTTATAAGAAGTTTGGTTTTATAGCAAGACCAACAGACAAGCTGGGACCCGGAATGATTAAGTATATTGATAAGCAGTAATAATAAGGATAAGATACAGGAATAGCATATTAAGGACATAAAAAGGTTATACCAAAGAACATGTATCAATATGCATAGATGAGAAAGGATTGCAAAATGAATATTTATTTAATTAGACATGGCAGACAGAATAGTAAATTATGTAATGTAGATGTTGAACTTTCACCGGAAGGAAGAGAGCAAGCAGACCTTGTTGGAAAAAGATTACAGACATATCATATTGATGTTGTATATTCAAGTCAGTTAATAAGAGCTAAAGAAACAGCAGACATTATTAATAAGTATCTTAATAAGCCAAGAGTAATTGAAGAAAGAATTCAGGAAGCTAACTTTGGTGCAATGACAGGTATGACTAATGAAGCCATTGATGAAAAATATGGTGACTATCTTGCACAGCGTTCAACCATGACAACAGATATGACTTATCCTGATGGAGAAAACTGCCAGATGGTTTATGAAAGAGCTAAGGCAGGACTTGATGACATAGTAAAGGACAGCCTTGAGAAAGGTTATGAAAATATTTGTATAGTTACTCATGGTGGTGTGCTTAGAGCATTGGTTACAGGAATTATGGGTGCTCCATATAAGAACTGGCTTGCAGTTGGAAGACAGATTGAAAACTGCAGTATTTCACAGCTTTTATATGATGAAAAAAGCAAAACATATCATGTTGAAAGATTTAATGATTTTGCCCATTTTGAAAATGAGGACAGACTACTTCGTAAACATTTTGGAAGTGGATTTTTTAAGAAAAAATAGAATTTGACAGAAATAGAATTTGGCATAAGCAGAGCTACTAAAGAATAGTAGAAAAATAATAAAAAAATAACAGCAATAATAGCAGAAGGTAGTAATATAATGGCAAATAATTATGATGGCAATAGCATTTCCGTACTGGAAGGACTGGATCCGGTTAGAAAAAGACCGGGAATGTATATTGGAAGTGTTGGAACTAAAGGATTAAACCATTTAATATATGAAATAGTGGACAATTCAGTTGACGAACATTTGGCAGGATACTGTTCAGAGATTACAGTAACACTTGAAAAAGATGGTTCAGCTACAGTTGAAGATAACGGACGAGGAATTCCGGTTGACATTAATGAACAGGTTGGAAGACCTGCAGTCGAAGTTGTTTTTACAACTTTACATGCAGGTGGTAAATTTGGAGATGGAAACTACAAGATTTCCGGAGGTCTTCACGGAGTTGGTTCATCAGTTGTTAACGCATTATCTTTATGGCTTGAAGTTAATGTAAAACGAGATGGAAAAATATACAACCAGAGATATGAACAGGGAAAGGTTTGTTATGATTTAAAAGAAGCAGGAAAGTGCCGAAAGAATGATACAGGAACTAAAGTTTCATTTTTCCCTGATGCAGAGATTTTTGAAAAAATATATTTTAAGGCTGATGCAATTAAGAGCAGATTGCATGAAACAGCATATTTAAATCCTAATCTTACAATTATTTTTATAAACAAAAGAGTAGGAGAGGAAGAAGAAGTAACTTTCCACGAAGAAAACGGAATTAAGGCTTTTATTTCCGATATGAACAAAGAGAAGGAAAAAGTTACTGACATTATTTATTTTAAGAAAGAGCAAGACGGCATAGAAGTAGAAATTGCTTTCCAGTATATTAATGATTTTACAGAAAATATTTCAGGTTTCTGTAATAATATTTATACACAGGAAGGTGGTACACATATTACAGGCTTTAAGTCAATTTTGACTTCTACAATTAATCAGTATGCAAGAGAACTTGGTATATTAAAAGAGAAAGATAATAACTTTACGGGAGCTGATGTAAGAAACGGTCTTGTGGCTGTAGTTGCAGTAAAGCATCCTGACCCAAGATTTGAAGGACAGACAAAGACTAAGCTTGATAACCCGGATGCGGAAAAGGTAACAAAATCAATTGCCGGAGAACAGCTTACATTATTCTTTGATAAAAACTTAGAAACATTAAAAAATGTAATTAGTTGTGCTGAAAAGTCAGCAAAAATCAGAAAGGCAGAAGAGAGAACAAAAACAAATCTTCTTTCAAAAAGTAAGTTTTCAATTGACAGTAATGGTAAACTTTCAAACTGCGAAAGCAGAAAACCGGAAGAATGTGAAATCTTTATAGTGGAGGGTGATTCTGCCGGAGGCTCAGCTAAAAGCGCAAGAAACAGAAAGACACAGGCTATTATGCCAATAAGAGGAAAGATTCTTAACGTTGAAAAGGCTTCAATGGATAAGGTATTGGCCAATGCAGAAATAAAAACAATGATTAATGCTTTTGGTTGTGGTTTTTCTGAAGGTTATGGAAATGATTTTGACATAGAAAAATTAAGATACAACAAAATTATTCTTATGACTGATGCGGATGTTGACGGAGCTCATATTGACACATTGTTATTAACATTTTTCTATAGATTTATGCCTGAACTTATAACTCATGGACATATTTACATTGCCACACCACCTCTTTACAAGGTTGTGCCTAAGAAGGGGGAAGGCGAGTATTTATATGATGACAAGGCGTTGGAAAAATATAGAAAGAAGCACACAGGCTTTACACTTCAAAGATATAAAGGTTTAGGTGAAATGGATCCAAAACAGTTATGGGAAACTACACTTAATCCGGAGACAAGAATTTTGAAGCAGGTAGAAATTGAAGATGCAAAAATGGCATCAGATGTAACAAGTATGTTAATGGGAAGTGAAGTTGCACCAAGACGTAATTTTATTTATACTCACGCAACAGACGCAGAATTAGATATTTAGGAGAAATAAATGGCAGAGCAGATTATAAAAACAGAGTATTCTGAAGTAATGCAGAAAAGCTATATAGATTATGCCATGAGTGTTATTTGTGCAAGAGCACTTCCGGATGCAAGAGACGGACTTAAGCCTGTACAAAGACGTGTACTTTACGCAATGGACCAGTTAGGTCTTAATTATGATAAACCACATCGTAAGTCAGCCCGTATTGTTGGTGATACAATGGGTAAGTACCATCCTCATGGAGATAGTTCAATATATGAAACATTAGTAGTTTTGGCTCAGGACTTTAAAAAGGGAATGGCATTAGTTGACGGTCACGGAAACTTCGGTTCAATTGAGGGTGACGGTGCTGCGGCAATGCGTTACACAGAGGCAAAACTTAAGAAATTTACACAGGATGTATATTTGGCAGATTTGGATAAGGATGTAGTTGATTTTGTACCAAACTTTGATGAAACAGAAAAAGAACCATCAGTTCTTCCTGTAAGAGTACCAAATATTTTGGTTAACGGAGCTGAAGGTATTGCTGTAGGTATGGCGACTAACATTCCAACACATAATCTTGGAGAAGTTGTAGATGCCGTTATTGCATATATGGATAATAATAATATTACAACTGAAGAATTATTACAGATTATGCCGGGACCTGATTTTCCAACAGGTGGTATTGTAGCCAATAAGTCAGACTTAAAGGACATTTACGAAAACGGAACAGGAAAGCTTAAACTTCGTGGAAAATTAGAATTTGAAAAAGGCAAAGGCAGAGAAAAGGATAAACTTGTTATAACAGAAATACCTTATACTATGATTGGTGCAGGTATTGGAAAGTTTATTTCAGATGTAATTGATTTAGTAGAAACAAAAAAGACAACAGACATTGTTGACATTTCAAACGGCTCAGATGAAAACGGTATTCGTATTGTTTTAGAACTTAAAAAAGGCGCCGATGTTGAAAAATTAAAAAATATTTTATATAAAAAAACTAAGTTAGAAGATACTTTTGGTGTAAATATGTTAGCAATAGCTGATGGAAGACCGGAAGTTATGGGACTTAAGAGTATTATAAAATATAACGTTGATTTCCAGTATGAACTGGCACAGCGTAAATATACAACACTTCTTAATAAGGCATTAGAACAAAAAGAGATTAAGGAAGGTCTTATTAAGGCAACAAACATTATTGATTTGATTATTGAAATAATCAGAGGTTCACAGAGTCAGAAACAGGTTAAGGCATGTCTTGTACATGGAAAAACTGATGATATTAAGTTTAAAAATCCTGAGTCTGAGATTCTTGCAGGAAATCTTTCTTTTACAGAGCGTCAGGCACAGGCTATTTTGGAACTTAGATTATCTAAGTTAATAGGACTTGAAATATTAGCTCTTCAGAAAGAATATGAAGAACTAATGGACAAAATCGGTCAGTATGAGGATATTCTTGGAAATAGAAAAACAATGACTAAGACTATCAAAAAAGATCTTAAAGCCATTAAGAAAGAATATGCATTGCCTAGAAAGACTCTTATTGAAGATGGCAAGGAAGCTGTATTTGATGAGAATGCTTTTGTTGAACAGGAAGTTGTTTTTGTTCAGGATAAGTTTGGATATTCAAAACTTCTTGATCCGGCAGCATTTGACAGAAACATTGAATCTGTTACGAAAGAGAATAAATATTATTTCAGATGTATGAACACAGATAGTATTTGTATCTTTACAGATAATGGAAATGTTCATCAGATTAAGGTATCAGCCATTCCAACTAAGAAGGTTAGGGAGAAAGGGATACCTATTGATAATCTTGGAAATTACAGTAGCCAAGGTGAAAGCATAGTGACACTTGTAAGTTTTGATATGATAAAAGATAAGAAACTTTTGTTTACAACTAAAAATGGTATGATTAAGTTAGTAGATGGAAGTGAGTTTGAAACAAACAGAAAAACAATGCTTGCCACAAAACTTGGAAAAAATGATGAGGTTGTTTCAGTTAAAATAACAAGAGTATCAAATAAGCAGATTTCAGAAGAACAGGTTGAAGAAATGCCTGTAATGTTAACAGGTGGCTCAGATGATTTTGAACCATTAGATTTTGAACAGATGGAATTGTTTGATACAACTGCATCAATGGATGTAGGGCAGGAACAGGAATTACAGTATACAAGAGAGATTCTTGTGCTACAGACAGAAGAAGGAATATTCTTAAGATTCCCACTTAAGGAAGTGCCTGAAATGAAGAAGGCTACATTGGGAGTTAAGGGTATTAAACTAAATGATGGAGATTTTGTTTCTAAAGTTTACCTTCTTGATACGGGGGATAATGAGGTGGTAAAATGTAACGGAAAAACCGTTGATTTAAGGAAGCTTAAAATCGGAAAAAGAGGAACTAAAGGAGTAAAGGTTCGTGCATCTAAGGCATAAACCTTGTTATACAAAGGATAGGGTGATTTATTTGAAGAAAGGACTAATACGGAAAATACTTGCAGTAATATTAATTATTGCATTGGTTACAGGTTTGGAAAATTATGCAGGAATAGTGGATACAACAGTTAAGGCAGCAGACGCTTTTGAGACAAGCATTAATGGTTTTCCAGCAAGTTATAAAACATATTTAAGAAAACTTCATAATAAATACCCTAACTGGAAGTTTGTACCGGATAACACAGGCGTGGATTTTTTTACAGCCGTTGAAAATGAGGCAAGTCATAACAGAAGCCTTATAGAGAATGCGTATAGTAAGTATTTAAAGTCAAATCTGGCTGGAGATTATAATGCATCCACAGGTAAGTACATAGCAAAAGATGGATCTTCATGGGTTAGTGCATCAAAGAATTGTGTGGCATATTTTATGGATCCAAGAAACTTTTTGGATGAAAACCACATATATATGTTTGAACAGTTGGCATATGACAGTTCATCTCAGACACAGGCAGGTGTTGAAGCAATACTTCAGGGTTCGTTTATGTATAAAAACAATATAGGATACATTGATACGGCTGGAAAGTATCAGACAACTAATACTTTGTATTCAGCACAGATTATGACTGCTGCAAAGACAGCAAAGGTAAGTGCGTACCATATTGCCTCAAAAATTTTGCAGGAAATTGGTTCTAAAGCTAATTCAAAATACGCAGGAATGGGTGCCAGCGGAAGTATTACAGGTACATATTCAAAGCCATATACAGGAATTTATAATTTTTATAATATTGGAGCTACATCAAGTGCTAATCCAATTGCCAACGGTTTAAAATGGGCAAAGTCAGGAAGTACTTATCAAAGACCTTGGAACACACCAGAGAAATCTATTTTAGGTGGGGCACAGTATTTAGGTGAAAAGTACATTAACGCAGGACAGAATACTATGTATCTTCAAAGATTTAATGTGAAGAGCAATGGTACATATTCAATTTATACACACCAATATATGACTAACATATCAGGTGCCGCATCAGAAGCAGCGTCAACGGCAGATGCTTACCAAAGCCTTGGAATAGCAGCTCATGCCAAAACATTTGTTATACCTGTATTTAATAATATGCCAAATGAAAGTAATACAATTACACTTGGAATAAGTGGAAACAAAAAAGGTGTGGCAAATAGTGACGTAAATGTTAGAAAAGGTCCTGCAACTTCGTATGATGCAGTTGGTGTTTTACCAAAGAATCAGGCAGTTACAGTTACAGAAGTTTCTAATACAGACATTGAATATGGAGTAAGATGGCTAAGTAATCCGTATTGGTACAAAGTTAGTTTTGTGAAAGATGGAAAAAAATACACAGGATATGTTTCGGCAGCATATATAAACTTAAAAGGTGAATATACTATTGCAAAAGCAGGAAGATTGAAGCTTCGTACAACTTTAAAGACATCTGAACAAGTTTATTATTTGTCAGACAACCCGGCAATAGCAACAGTAGATGATGCAGGAAATGTTAAAGGCATAGGCGCAGGAACTGTAACAATACACGGTTTTACTGCAGCAGGAAAAAGTAGTGTGTCAACAATAAATGTTTTGGCAAAAAGTATACATGCAACAGGTATAAAACTTAACAAGACAACATTAAATTTAAAAAATGGAACAAAAGAAAAATTAAAGGCTACAGTAACTCCAAGTAATACAACAGATGGAAATGTTACATGGAAGTCATCCAACAAAAAAATAGCAAAGGTTACATCAAGAGGAAATGTTTACGCAAAGTCAGTTGGAGAATGTACAGTAACAGCTACAACTGCCAATGGTAAAAAAGTTACATGTAAGGTTAAGGTTGTACCGGGAACAGCTACAATAAAGGCAACAAACAACGGATACAATAGTATTAAACTTACATGGAACAAACTTGGTGATGTAACAGGATATTGGATATATAGAAAAACTCCCGGTTCAAAATATAAGACTATAGCCAAAGTAAGTGGAACTACAGTGTCTTATAAAGATAAAAATCTTGTAACGGGAAAGAAATACTATTATAAAATAAAAGGGTATAAGAAGGTTGGAAAGACAACTTATAAGGGAAGTAAGTCTAAGGCTTCAAAGGCATATCCAAAGCCGGCCAAAGTGAAAATAACATCAATAAAGTCAACCGCAAAAGGTGCAAAACTTTATTGGAAAAAGGTGGCTGGTGCCAGTGGATATGTTATCTACAGAAGTGAAAGTAAAACAGGAAAATATACAAAAATAAAAGAAATAAAAAAACATACAAAAATTTCTTATAATAATACTGGACTTTTGAAAGGAAAGACGTATTATTATAAAGTAATGGCCTACAGGAATATGTCAGGCATATATGTTTATGGAAAATATTCAACAGTTAAACAAATAAGAAAATAAATGGTGAAGTAATGATAAATTTTGTAGTTAGTGATTTAGAAACAGCATTAGTTCCTAACGGGGAAAAGATGGTTCAGGAAGAAACCATTGAATTGATAATGGAATTAAAGGAAAAAGGCGTCTATTTTGCTGTGGCAACAGGACGTAATTATGACGCAGTATATCCTATGTTTGGAAAAGCAAAGGACCACATTGTGTACATATGTAATGATGGCGGATCAGTTATATATCGTGATAAAGTTATAAGTAAGACTCCATTGGACAGACTTGTGTGTCTTGAAGTGGCAAATGAACTGGAAAAGAACAGGGATTATAAGTTATTATTTTCAGGTGAGAGAAATGCAGTTGTAACAACAAGAGATATTGATTTTATTAATTATTTGAGAACAATGGGAATTGAACCTGAAAAGGAAAAAGATACAAAGTCAATGAAGGGTGAAATTAACAAGATTACTATTTTTGCAAAGAAAGGCTTTGACCAGACTTCATATGAGTATTTCTATAAGAAATTCTCAAAGAATGCAAATGTGGCAATTTCCAACCCTGAACAGCTATATCTTACAGCAAAGTATGTAACAAAAGGTAATGCCATTCAGGTTTTACAGCATGTGTTTAATTCATCAGAAGAAGATACAGTCGTTTTTGGCGGAGGATACAATGACATTGAAATGTTTGGCCATGCATATTTTAGTTATGCAATGCAGTGGGCAGACAGTGAGGTAAGACGTTCAGCTAAACACATAGCAGAGAATGTTAATACGATTTTGGAAGATATAATACGAATGTAAGGAGAACTTATGAAAAAGAAAATAGTAGCATTAGGTTTGGTTGTGGCATTGTCAGTAAGCAGTTTTACTGGATGCAGTTTTAATTCAAAAACACCTGTTATCGGTAAGATAGTGGGGCTTGGCAGCAGTGAAATGTTTAAAATAGACAAAGAAGTATGTTTAAAACAGGAATATATGCTTGTTCTTATGGATACAGCAGGAACTTACAAGGCAGACTTTGGTGGCAAAGTAGATTGGAATGCCAAAGTAAGCGACAATCAGACACTGCAGTCATATGTAATGCAAAAGGTTAAAGAAGACATAACAGTTCAGTATACATTAGCTTCAATGGCAAAGGAAAGAAATATTTCCCTGTCAACAGATGAAAGCAGTATGATTAAGACTAAAGCGGCAGAGTATTATAAATCCTTAACAAGTCAGGAAAAAGAATATACCGGAGCTTCACAGGAAAACGTGGAAAGCTTGTATAAGAATTATTATTTGGCGGACAAGGTTTACGATGCACTGGCAGCAGAAGCAGACGCAAAGATTAGCGATGAAGAAGCAAGAGTAATGAAGATTCAGTACATCAGAATGAATACTGACAATACTAAAGAAGACAAGATTAAAAGTACACTTAAAACAGTTACAGACCTTGTAAAAGGTGGTTATCAGACATTTGCCAGAGAAGCAAAGCAGTACAGTGAAGATAACGTGTTTGAGAAAACATTAAAGAAAAATGAGGCTACTAAAACATACGAAAAGAGTGCTTTTAACTTAAGCAATTCGGAAATAAGCAGCATTATACAGGATGGAAAAGATTATTATCTTGTATACTGTGTAAACAGTTATTTAAAGACTGAAACAGAAAAAAACAAAGAAGAAATCATAAAGAATGCACAGCAGACATATTTTAATGACAAGTATTCTAAATATCTGAAAGATATAGATGTAGACTTTAATGATGATCAGGCAAAGAAGATTAAATTGTCAACAGATGAAAATGTGAAAGCTGTAAATTTAATGACAGTGTACAACACGATTTCAAAGGAACTAAACAAGAAATAGTAATTATTGTAAGAAGGGAGCATATAATTTTTATGCTCCCTATTGTTTTATGTATCGCAGAGAGAAGATGCCTTCAAACACGTTGATTTTCTTATTTTGCTCCGTCGTCTATTGTACAGCGAAAACTTAAACTCGCCTTCGGCTCAAACAGTAAGTTTATCGCTGTACACTATACTCGCAAAATTTCGAAAATCTGCCTATTGTTTGCAGTCATCTTCTCTTTGGCGGTACAATATAAAAAGATAGAGAGAAGTTTAAAAATGATATGCTCCCTTTTGCAAAACGTTCGTATTTACTTTCACAAGTTCATATTGTAAAATTATTTTAGATACAGATGATACGGATTAATTTCAAGTTACATATGAAAAATGAGTCAAACGGACAAGACTTAAGAATGAACTTTGAAATTGTAAATGTTTAAGTAAAGGAGGAGTTTTATGAAAAGGGTAAAATATGTTAAGAGAAGGTTTGTGGCACTTACATTATCTGTTGCGTTGTTAGTTGGCACTATGCCTGCCATAATATCTGCTCAGGACAGTAATGTTTCTAATACGTTATTACAGGAAGGCACATATAGTAAGGACAAAATAACGTTGACATCTATTCCTAATACTACAAGAAAAATAATGGCTTTCATTACGGATAAAGGAGATAGGAGTGAGATTAATTGTCCTGAAGTTGTGTATGCCATAGGTACAGACGAAAGATGGTCAGTACCGGTATCTGTTGAGGATGACGGTACTTTGGATATGGAACCTTTTGTATATTCAGGTAATGATAAGGGCATAATTGTTTGGACAAATGCTACTAAAGAGTTTACAGAATCAAGTACCAGTGAAGATATTGCAAAATCTATGCGAGTATCTCTTGCTGTCTTTGACAGTACATCAAATGTTGAATTTAAAAATACTAATGTTTCTTATTATGATTCAGAGAATATTAGTACATATACTCCGAAGGTAACAGAGATTGATGGAAAGCTTCTTGTATCATGGATAGTGTACTATGATACAGAAGACAAGAAAGCATATGGAATAGAAGGTTTTTACTATAACCCTGATAATAATACATTTTATTCAGAAGATAATAGTACTGATGAAAATGGAAGGCTTATTCCAATGGTCTTTGCAAGAGATTGTAATTACATATCATCCTATGCAATTGCAAAAGTAGGTAATGATGTAGTGACGGTTTGGGATGAACCAACTGAGCAGATAAATATTTATGACGTAATGGCTGAAAAAGTTGTGAAGAAAAATTATTATTTTGGCAAATATAAATCGTCCACATTAAAGATGGCTATAGACAATGGAAATGATGTAAAAAAACTTACAGATGGAAGTACATATGCATCAGTTATTGATTCTGATATTCCGGGAATAGCATATTACAATAATGGAAAGATTTATAAGATTTCTAATGATGAGCAGAATGGTTTGGTAAATACAGAATTAGCAGATGTTTCAAAAACAGGAGATACTAAGTATTCAATAGTGTCTAAAGATGGTATTCCGACATATATTACAGCACTTCTATATGAACCATTAAATACAAATATAACCAATATTACAATAGATGGCCAGGACTATGAAAAATCAAAAGATGGAATCTGGAAAGATAAAGATGGAAAGGTAAGAGAATTTAAACAGGAAGATATTTGTATATATTACATAAATCCTAAAACCGGAAACACAGATACACTTCCACAGAAGTTGTACGATAGAGATGAAATTCATTTTCCAACATATCCGGCATTTATTATTGACGGTTCAAATCAGTTAGGAGTTATGTATATCATTGGACAGGTTTGGGACAATGTTCATTATAGCCTTATATATTCAACATATAATCAAAAATATCTGTTTCAGGCAGATTATTCTAAAGTAGATGAAGCTATTGCCAAGGCGAATGTTTTAAATAAAGATGATTATATAGATTTTGAAGCGGTAACATTAGCTATAGATGCAGTTGTTCGCGATAAAGACTATACTGAACAGTCAGCAGTTGACGCAATGGCAAAAGCTATTGAAGATGCAATTAAGGCCCTTCAGTTAAAGCCAACTCCTGAAACTACAACAACTATCCCTGAAACGACCACAACAGAACAGGTTACAACTAATCAGGAAACAACTACAGTAGAACAGGTACCGACAACTTCAAGAACAGAAGCAACTACAGTAGAACAGGTATCGACAACTTCAAGAACAGAAGCAACTACAGAAGAAACGATAACAATGGTTAATCCAACAGAAACTGAAACACAATACATAACAACATCTGTGAATGATAATACTCCAAAAACAGGCGAGAACAGTAACATAACATTGTGGATGATAGTTTTCTTTATTACAGCAGGTGGAATATTGACTATAACACTGGAAAAGAGAAAAGAAGACAAACAATAAGAGTTCAGATTCACAATTAGGAAGTGCAGACTATGGAGAATAAACTGAAAACAATTGGACAAAAATTAAAAACAGAGATTGAAACTCAAAAGGCAATGTTTTATCTTCAACAGCAGGAAAATGAAATTGAAGACTAGAATTTATTACAGTAATTTGAGAAAAATAAGAAAACCACCCGAATTTGATATGCCCCCTGTCAAGTAGACAGGTGAAATATCTAAAAATTAGTACAGATT
>ERZ791864.570-NODE-570-length-36619-cov-3.612433_pt1 | contig 36619 bp, 32 predicted proteins | sample MGYA00510282_ERZ791864 | MGnify/ENA primary metagenome ERZ791864 (study PRJEB30046, sample SAMN00792087) | human gut metagenome | study: EMG produced TPA metagenomics assembly of the A metagenome-wide association study of gut microbiota in type 2... | reverse complement strand
GTTACGGCTCTCTGTTCGACGCTACCCAGACCATGGTCGCTAAGATCGACGACGATACCTACCAGGTCCAGGTCGTGTCTTGGTACGACAACGAGAACTCTTACACTTCTCAGATGGTTCGTACCATTAAGTACTTCGCTGAGAACTGCTAATGACGTTCTGCCGTTAAAAATCGCCTGATTTGTCTACCAGAGTTTGTCTTGCTCAACTACGAACAAGCCTGACTTGGTACGACAACCATATCTAGGAATTTTTCGCCCTTCTTTTTGTGGTCCGCCGCAAAAGGAAGGGTGTTTTTTTTATGTGTTTGAAAGAGCTTCGGGACGAATTTTTGTATGACTGTGAATGCCGCCACCTGGCAAAAGGGTCTCTGCGGAATTATCGGGCATCTACTCGGTTCTTGCTGGAATTTCTGGAACGGAAGCAAATCACAGAACTGGAGGATGTGCGCCCACGGCACCTTCGGGACCTGATGAAGGAAAAGCAGGATGCAGGCAATACGCCCCGGTACATCAACGACCTGCTGAAGGTCTGGCGCACCTGGTTCAATTATCTGGTGGAGGAGGGCTATTTGGAGGAGCGAGATAATCCGGCCAAAAAGGTGAAGCCACTGCGGCAGCCACGGACCATCATTGATACCTTTACCGCAGCAGAAATGAAGCGGATGATCCAGTTCTACGACGGCAAGGACTTTCTGGAGGTGCGGAACAAGACCATCATCATGCTGCTGTTTGACACAGGAATGCGCTGTAACGAGATGATCCTGATGGAGCCCGAGGACATCAAACCGGATTACATTCTGGTGAAGCATGGCAAGGGCGGCAAGGAGCGTGTGGTACCGAAATCTCCGGCACTGTCCAAGCAGCTCATCAAATACTGTGCGCTCCGGGATGGCTACCGGAAAGAATGCCCCACCTGCTACAGAAATCTTTTCCTCAGCAAAACAGGCAAGCCCCTCACGGATGAGGCAGTTGCTCGGATGTTGAAGCACGCTGCAGAGGAAGTGGGAGTATCCTCCTCGGTACGGGTCAGCCCCCACACCTGCCGCCATACCTTCGCTCAGATGCAGCTGAAGAATGGCCTGGACCTGTACAGTGTCTCTCGCCTGATGGGGCACGTCAATATCATGATCACCCAGCGGTATCTGTTGGGCATCAAGGATAAGGACATCGTGGACCGGGGCACCCAGACCAGCCCCTTGATGAACCTGTAAAAGAACAGAAGATCGTGTGCATAGGAGCAGTTCCGCCGGGTGGTGGGGCTGCTTTTTTGTTTAAACATTGTTGATTCGATTATGTAGGAGAAAACAACAGAAAGCAGAAAATTCAATTGACGTCAAATGACGTATACACGATGAAAAAACGAAAATATAAAGAAGTGCTGAACGGAGTCAATATCTGTTTATGAATAGAAACATTTTGACTTGAGAAATAATGAATAAAATAGACGATGATGCGAAGAAAATGCTTGCGCCAAAGAAAGGCTGTGGAACGCATATATATTATATAATAATGTACTCATCTATTTATAATAAGGTGAGATGAATGACTTTGACAAAGAATGAGCGCAAAAACTTCGTGATTTTTTGCTGATTTAGAATTCAGGAATCCTAATACGAAAAGCAACATTTTGGATTCAACAGGATAGATTCAAATGACTGAGGAAAGTGCAGGAGCGGAAATCGAGAGCTTTGACAACAGTAGCATACGGAAACTGGGGTAGGCACTATGGCGGAGTTGACCTCAATAATACTACATAACAAGTATGTTAATATGTATAAGAACGGGCTGCTGAAATGGAACGTGACGATAAAACTAAATGCCTAGTGTTTTGATATGATATGCCACGGATTACGGGGGCAGAATAAACCAATAAAATTACATAACCAGTATTTTGGTAGGCTGATTGTGTGGGTGGCAGAAGGGAGCGAGCAGCTCTTGACAGTTTTAACGACCTATGATATGGTGTTTATGTGGACGCAAACACGGCTAGGAGGCTCTACATCGGATTTTTACTGCCTGAGCATTGATTTACGGTGAGAATCTGGAAAATGATCCAGAAGTGCCTTGTAGCCAGTCTGGTGGACTTTTTTCAAAAAACCACTGGACAAATTCTTCGAGGTGTGATATGCTTATGCACCCACGGAGGAGAGCGCAGCCGGCAAGCCCCGGACGAGCTCGACATCCTGACAAGCGTGCCCTGTGTGTGGGGGCGGTGACCGAGGCGACTCGCAAACTGACCCTGAACGGCGGAGCAGACGGCTCCTCTGTGAAAGTGGGGCGAAGCACCTTGAAAACGGAACATCGTCAAAAATTTATTTGGACAAGGAGGAATGTGAACATGGAAAAAAATGACATTTTCAATACGAATCTGCTGCAGTTGCCCATGAAGGCACAGGTGGCTGACGAGGGGGCGGTACAGGATACTGCACTCGCTGCAGAGCCCACGGCCCCTGCCATGGGAGAGGGGCTTGTGCTGGATATGCTGGCCCAGGACGGAGGGGTGCTCCGGCGGCTGAGCAACGTGACGCCCAAAAAATGCGAGAAGCTGGCCTCCGGGTTCCTGCACCGTGGCGAAATTACGCTGCTTTGCGGTGATGGAGGCGTAGGCAAGGGGCAGTTCGTGGCGCAGATTGCAAAGTCGCTGACGACGGGCGAGGCCACAGAGTTTTTCCCCCAGGCACCTGAAGGGACGGGCAACATTGTGATCTTGGCAGGCGAGGACCCTATCGACACGGTGCTGTGCCCACGGATGGATGCCGCAGGGGTGGATCTGAACAAGGTTGCTGTGATCGCTCCCGATACATACTACGAGGAGATGCATAAGATGCCGCAGCTTGGGGACCCGGACCTGATGAATTGGATCGCCGCAGGGGACCCACTGTTGCTGGTCATCGACCCGTTTCAGGCGTTTTTACCAGATTCTGTCAATCTAAACAATCGTCAGCAGATCCGGAATTTGCTTCAGCAGTTGCGGATGCAGGCGCAGCAGCACGGGTTTGCGATCCTGCTGGTGACCCATACCAACAAAAATCCAGGTGCGTGTGGGCGCAAACGCCTCAATGGCTCGGGCGAGCTTTGGGATACTGCCCGCAATGTGCTGATCATGGGTCATGCAAAGAACGGCAACAAGATCTATGTCTCTCACGAGAAGAGCAGCTATGATGCCCCAGCAGACACGATCCTTTTTACCACGGAGACGGTGACGGTCAAGGGGGTTGAGACGGCAAGGGCAAAATTTGACTCGACCTCGGATTGGAAGGATGAGGATTTTTGCCGGGAAAAGCCGGAGCGGGCGGCTCCGAAGTATGCAGGTGTTCAGAGCAGGATCCTGGCCATGCTGAATGCCGCCCCGGACAAGTGCATGGTCAGCAAGGAACTGCAAAGGCTGGTTCAGGAGGAAACTGGATGCAGTGACAGCACCTATAACCATGCTCGCAGTGATTTGAGCCGTGTGGGGATCGTCAAAAACATTCGGCAAAAGACGCTAGAGGGTGGCTGCTGCTGGGTTACGGGCCTTGAACAGGGTGCTGCGGTGGCATAACGGTTGCAAGATTGAAAAGTTGCAATATTGGATAAAAACAGCGATGCAAAGAACATAAACGGGCACTGCAACCTTGCAAGGCTGTGGTGCTTTGCAAGGAAAAGGCCGTTGTATGGGGGCAGAAAGGAGGAGATGGTATGTGGTGCTGGAGCCTGCTTAAAATCCCATAGACCTGATAGGTGATTGGCTGGACTGATTCCTGGGTCACTGGGGGCAGGCGGCTAGACCGTCTCAAAATACAATAAAGGAGGGATTACAGGATGGATAGCTCATAGGGCCTGGGCCGTGTATCGCCTGAAAAAACAATGGTAAAAAATAAGGGAGGCATTTTATGCTAAAGATCTTCGACAACTACTATCTGGACGCAAGCAGTGTGTGCTATATGCTGAAAAAAGCTCATGTGAAAGGTGACGGAAAGGTGGAGTACGATGTCTGTACCTACCACACCAGGCTGGCGGAAGCTGTGCGGCGTGGGCTCCGAGAGGGGGTCGCAGGCGAGAAGCTGACGGAGTGGGAGCAGCTGTGCGGCGAATTCTGGCGGCTGAAGAGTGAGGTCCAGGAGCTGCTGGAGTCTATCAGCCCTGCAGACGATGCTTTGGACCTGGCTCTGAAGAACGGAAACAATTGTGCATAAATAGGAGGGACTATATGCTGGAACTTTACTTTAATGATGGAAATTTTCTGCCCGAGAGCCGTGAAGAGGAGCAGTCCGCAGAGACGGTGCTCAACATCATGCTGGCTGGAAAAACGGCCGACACGGAGATGTGCATCTGGCCCTGTTTTTTACCATGCGCTCATGTGCAAGGGGGTGCTGATCAATCTGGACGACGGCACAACGCTGCGGATCGAGCCTTTCTTGAATAAGGAGGGAGAGCCGGAGCTGCTGATCGGATGTGCGACAGAGGAGACTGTCGGGGAGGTGTACCAGTGGGTCTCGAATTACGATTTTGATGAGCCATGTGCTGGTAATATGCCATCGTAAACAAAAATGCCTGACCCATGCAAGGCGTTTATCGGTAAAAACCTGTGATAAAGGTGGGCAACAGCTATCAAATCATCTGCGAAGGGCTGATGGAATGGCTCAAGGCGCAGAAGGTCAATAACACCCCGGAAGGTGCTACATAAAAAAGGAGATTAAAATGAGCTTTTTAAAGGATGTATTTCAGACCGCTGACGAGATCAAGCAGAGTCAGGAGAAGTTAAAGGATGCCGTAGATGCAAGCAGTCGTCAGGCGGCGGCACTTATTCGACCGTATCTGAGCGAAGTGCAGAATGAGATCCTATCTGAAATTCTAGAAAGGCTGGTCGCATCCGTTGCTGAGCACTCGTTCCAAATCGGCTACAGCAGTGCCATGCAGACGTTTGCAGAAGCGGCGGCAGCACTCGAGGCAGGGGCCCAGGCACAACAGTAAAACAAAAACCGCCTTACCTGGTCGCAACAGGTAAAGCGGCTATAGGGACGGGAATGATTTGTGATGCTCACTCTCGTTCCTATAATACCATAGAACAAGGCGTTTGAACAGAGTCTTTTTCTGGGCAAGCGCATACAAAGCGGCGCACGGTCTGGCAAGATGGCTGGGCTGTGCGCCTTATTATTATGGAGGAAATGCATCAATATATGAAAACAAAAATGCCCTTTGACGGCTTCTTCTTGAAGAATTTGGATGAACAGAACGGAACCTGCGAATATGAGGAATATCTACGCAACTGCAAGGAGAACCCATTGACCGAGGAAGAGCGGCGGGAATGGACGGAAAGCACCCATGCAGCGATTGCTGAGCTGGAACGGTTGAACGCAGAGCCGAAGCCCACCAGACAGGCAGCAGAGCCGGAAGCAGAGGCAGATGGGACATCCAGCCCCCAGACGCCAGAGCCCGCCGAGCTGCAGGGAGGGTGCTGTACCAGACAGGAGGCAGAGGAAGCACCAGAGGTGGAGGTGACTGCAGCGGAGAAGACGTTTGTTCCACAGGGAGAGGGCGCTTTGCTGCTCCCGGCGGAACCGACAGTGATCCCAGAGGTGGTCAGCGAGCCGAAGCGGGTACGCATCACGGAACTGGTGAAGGAGAACTTTAAAAACTGGCGTGCCGGTACCAGAATCGTCTTTGATGCAGGCGTGAACTCAGGTAAGACCTACTTTATCCTGAATGTTCTGCTGCCATGGGCATATCAAAAGCACAGGAAAATTATATATCTTTGCAATCGTGTCCCCCTGCAAAATGAGATCCAACAGGAAGTGGAGCGGCTTGGAAGGGCGGAAGAGAAGGTTGGGTGTTGGAATCATGACCTTCGACAGTTCGTTTACGAAACCAGAGTAACGAATAAATATAAAGATACGATCCGGGTAGAGACCTATCAGTGGATGGAGTCGTTCTGCAGGGGCAACCCGAAGGGAGTAATGAACTACTTCAGAAGATTTAACTATATAGTGGCAGACGAATACCATTATCTGTTAACGGATGCAGCTATCAATAAATACATCGATCTCTCCTATGTGACACTGAACGAACTGACAAAGTATCGCCCGGTGATCTTTATGAGTGCAACCGCACATCCGTTCTTTCACCGTTGGCGGGATGAGACAAATGAGGCCCTGCCGGAGAACTACTACCATATCCCGTCGGACTACAGCTATGTAGAGCGTGCGGTCTTTTACTGGACAGATGCTGAGGAAATCAAAATAATCCGACAGGAAGCAAGGAGGGGGAAGGTTCTGGTATTCGTCGATCGGATGAGCAGGATAAGAAAACTGGTGAAAGAATTAGAAGACGAGTTTACAGGGGAGATCGCCACGGCCTGCTCGCCCTATCGCCCAGAAGCAAGAGAGTTTGATGGGCTGGAAGAGGTGCTGCAGGATGGGAAACTGCGCAAGAGGATCACAATTGTGACGACCGTGTTTTACAATGGTGTCAACATCAAAGATCCGGAATTGATCTGTATCATCAGCAGGCTGTGGGACCCGATCGTAAATGCGCAGATCTTGGGACGAAAGCGGCCGGTAAGCAAACAGGACACCTGCGCAGTGTACTTTAAAGGCTATAGCCCCGACCGAATCAAGCAGGAACGCGAACATATCAGAAAAAGACAGCTGGAGCCAGCAAAGAAATGGAAAGATGGAAAGTCTAATCCTGAGGTGTGGCAAGAGTACCTGCATAAGCCGGGTATTGTGAAGATGCTGGATAAGTACAGCCAGACGGTTAACCGCGATGAATACGGTAATGGCTGGGAGTGGAGACGCCGCGCAGAACATCAATACCTCGTTCAGATGGATGCGCTCAAACTGATGATGGAAAAAGGCTATCAATGGGGGATGCTGTATGCTGTTGCAGAAAGTAATGCGCTTCTGAGCAAAATCGAACCGCTACGGTTCAAAGAGCTGGAGGACTATATTGAAGAGAACCTTGGAAAACCTATTCTGGGCGAGATCATGCGAAAGGAGCTTGTTGAACGCGGCTGTATTACCAACCCCAATGATCGGCATAAAGATAAATCTGAGCCTTCTTTGAAAATTGTCAATCGATATTTGATATACTATGGTGTAGAAGCAAAATCGGATGAGAAAAGAATCAATGCAAAACAAAAGGCAACATTCTGGACACTGTATCGATTGTAACCATGATTCTGTCGATTTTTTTCACATTGTATAATATAAAAAAGTGAAAATTTTCGACAAGTATAAATAATGTTTTGAGCTAAAAGAGTATTACGAATAATGAAGCAGAGCGTGAGCGATGCTTTATTGCTCGTGATGCTCTTTTACTCGAAACAAAACGGAAAGAATCGTTGAAAACGATGAGAGACGTTTGCCTGCATGCAGGTCAAGAACCATCAGCAAAAAATAAAGTGGATTGTTTAACCGTGGCTTGGTATCTGATCAATAGGAATTTGTCGATGATTAGTAAATAAATCTTTGCGTCTGCGTGTGATCTGATGAAATAATGGTGCAGTATGGATTGCGTGGACTCTGGTAAACGTCTGCCCGGTGCGATTCTGTCTGGGTTTGATACCATTAAAAAGTATACCTCAAGTAGAATGTGACGTGCTGCCATATAATACAAGGCCGCCTACACTGTGGACACCGTTTGATGGCTGAATTTTGGGCTGTCAAAGGGAGCTGCATTCCACGCTCTCCCTGAAACATGACTCAAGAAGGGGGGTCAATTTGAAATCCCCTTGAAACCTTATAATGGTCAAACCAATCGTGGTCGCATTTGCGGCTCATAGTGTTTCCTCCTACGTTTTACTGCGTGTGTTCGATGCTTTTTGCATCGCTCCGGGTGGCCTTTTCCTACAGCATAGGGTGGGACATTGGTGGTGCACTTATCTGCTTTTGATGCAGCTTTTCTCCGGGGAATTCCTACTGGGCAGAGGGCCTGGTCTGACGTTGGAATGTACCTGGTCCTTCGCCTTACGATCGTGTGGAACGCCACCGCTGGCTTTCTTTACTTTGTGAAACAGGACCTCCGGCCTGCCATGGAACCTGGGGTCTGACAATAGGATAACGGATTATGTGTCCAATTGTTGGGACTTATAAGATGACTTATGTGAAATCTTGTGGGGCTCTGGGTGGTGGTGCCTTGATTGCCTGTTTCCCTGTCCATGGAATAGGGTGCCCCCTGTGATCGCTACCCGGCTCCCGGCGGAGGAGAGAGCAATAACTCCTATGTGGGGTGGAGAAAAGGCGTTTTTCCCTCTACGGACCCGGGGGGGTGGTTAAAAATCTGAAATAGGCGTCCAATATAGTAGGAAGGGGGAGTTGTAAAATCTCCCCAACACAGGTCAAAAATAGACAGATGCCCTTTACAGAGGAGAGGGTAGAACCAGAAAATTAAGGCGTAGAGCCGGCTTTTTTGCGGGTGGAAAGACGATATTGGAGAATCTTGGATACAATATAGAAAAAACCTGATTTTACGGACCCTTTTTTGGAGGCGTCTGAACCACAAACCTACCGCAAAATCTTGTAACATAATGGGATTTATGGTAGAATAGTGGTTGTGATGAGAAAAAGATCCAAGGAGTCATGGCATCTTTTCCCACGGGGATGAAAGGTGCCCCGGAGTTGCGGCTGGGGATAACCCGACGGTCTCTGCGATTGTACATAACCAGCAAGAAACCGTCTGATTGAAAGCGATGGTACAATAACTTCCTGATTTTGGCTCGGGAGGGCTGGCTTGCAGCCTGAGCAGCGCAAGAAAGTGCCCCACGGGATCTCTAATGACACAGGAAGATGAAACCTGCTAAAACAGTGTGGCCGCATCGCATTTGAAATGACCCTGGACGAATCTGTCGCCCGGGGTTTTTATTTGCCTGGAAGTGGATAACGACGAAAATGTCGGGGCAAGCGGCTTCATGGTCCTCAAAATGGCTGTAAAAAGAGCCGGAAGCGTTGAATCGAGAACAAAGGAGTAGTTAGGGAATTATGACAAAAATTCGGCACGATGTAATGTTGAGACTCGTAAAGGTATTGGATGTGGTGATGATCACACTTCCGTTTGCGGCTTGCTGGGTCTGGTACTATGCGGCAAAAACACCGCTGGATGGAACTTGGCAGGGCCATGCAGTTATTTTGGGCCTATATGCGGTGCTGTTTATTCTGCTGGGCAAGACCTATGATGCATTCTGGATGTCCATGCAGCGAGTTTCCGAGCTGATGTACGGTCAGGTCCTGGCGGCGATGGCGACGGACGGGATCTTTTACATTGTGATCTGCCTGATGGCCACGAAGCTGTGCAATCTTCTGCCGGGAATCGCTGCCATTGCAGGACAGTTTGTGATGGCTGGCATCTGGTCTGCGGTTGCACATCGCTGGTATTACAAAGCATTCCCTCCGCAGCCTACCACCGTGGTCTATGATGTGCGCCGTGGTATGGAAAAGCTAATCCAGGACTACGGTCTGGACAGCAAGTACGAGGTGAAAAAAGTTCTGAGCGTAGAGGAGTGCCTGGAAGATCTGAGTGTTTTGGATGGCATGAAGACCGTATTCCTCAGCGGCGTCCACAGCCATGAACGTAACATCATTCTGAAGTATTGCGTGATGAACGACATCAATACCTTCATCATTCCTCGTGTGGGCGATGTCCTGATGAGCGGTGCCTGGCCGATGCATATGCTTCACCTTCCGGTGCTGCGAGTCGGTCGATACATGGCAAAGCCGGAGTTCCTCTTTGTCAAGCGTGCAATGGATATTGTGCTATCCCTGGTGGCCCTGATTGTTCTCAGCCCGATTTTTGTGATCACGGCGATTGCGGTGAAGTCGGATGGCGGCCCTGCCTTCTATAAGCAGGTGCGTCTGACCAAGGATGGCAAGCCCTTCGAGATCCTGAAGTTCCGTTCGATGCGTGTGGATGCTGAAAAGGACGGCGTGGCTCGCCTTTCCACCGGTGACAAGGATGACCGCATCACGAAGGTTGGCCATATTATCCGTGCTTGCCGTCTGGATGAGTTGCCGCAGCTGGTGAACATCCTGAAGGGTGACCTGTCCATTGTAGGTCCTCGCCCGGAGCGTCCGGAAATCGCAGCACAGTACTGTGAAGAAATGCCGGAGTTTGCGCTGCGTCTGCAGGCAAAGGCTGGCCTCACTGGTTACGCACAGGTGTACGGAAAATATAACACTACACCGTATGATAAGCTGCAAATGGATCTGATGTATATTGCCCACCCCAGCCTGGTCGAGGACCTGAAGATCATGCTGGCTACGGTGAAAATCCTGTTTATGCCAGAAAGCACCGAGGGAATTTCGGAGGGCCAAACCACTGCTATGAGTGGTAAAAATGACTAATTGTCGAGCTTTTTGACCTCTTTCTGGGGCTAAAAATCGACATTTTCCCGGAATGTGCTGTCAGGAATAAATAAGGGGCTTCGATGACAATATCATCGAAACTTTCAACCCGGTCATGGAGATGCTATCAGGCATAAATACGAGGTCTCCTAGTGAAAAGGCAGGGTGCTGTCGGGAATAAACGCAAGGACTCCCGTAGCGATATGAGTGATTTCTGGCATAAATACATGGATTCTTGTGGCGAGTGATAGTGTCATCAGGAATAAAGACAGGGACTTCCGTGACGATTCATAGCAACGCTTATTGTAGCGGTACAAGACATAGCGGCAGTGTGTAGATCACAGTGCTGAGGACGATTAGTAGAGCTTTATAAGGAATAAACGGCTCAGACTCTTTGAGATTGAGTCTGGGCTGTAATCTTTGATATGCGGAGAGAGGAAGAGAAGATGGAAAAGAAACAAGAGCCCATTCGTGTGCTTCAGATTGTTGGTCGCATGGACCGCGGCGGGATAGAAACCATGATCATGAACCTCTATCGTAACATTGATAGAAATAAGGTCCAATTTGATTTTTTGGCGCATTATGGAAGAGAAGCAGTTTATAATGATGAGATTCGTCGTATGGGAGGTCGGATATATGAAATGCCGGCATTAAAGGATGATACCCACGTCTATTATTGGAGACTGTTTTCGTATATTCGTGCGCTGAATCACTTCTTCAAAGAACATAAAGAGTACAGGGTTATTCACGGTCACATGACTAATACAGCATCTATTTATATGCCCATTGCAAAGAAGCATGGAGTGACATGTCGGATTGCACATAGCCATAACACACATGGAAAAGCGGGCTTACTTGGGGCTGTAACGGATATTCTTCAGCGGCCAATTTATAAAAATGCAACGGATTGGTTTGCGTGTTCAAAAGCGGCGGCATACTGGTTCTACCCTAAAGAGGAGGTCGATGCAGGAAAAGTTACAGTTCTTGCAAACGCAGTTGATGCGGACAAGTTTAGATATAGTGCGGCAAAGCGAAAAGAAATGCGGGAAACATTAGGAGTCGATGGTAAGATAGTAATCGGTTGTGTAGCAAGATTTCGCCCTGAAAAGAACCATATGTTCTTGATTGATGTGCTGCAGGAGATACTTAAAACAGAGCCAAACGCCGTTCTCATGTTTGCGGGAGAGGGGCCGGCTGAACAGGACGTAAAAAAACATGCAATGGAGTTGGGAATTGAGGACAAAGTACTATTCCTTGGAATGAGAACAGATATTCCTGATGTTCTTCAGGCGATGGATGTTTTTACGTTAGCTTCTCTTTGGGAGGGGTTGCCGGTTACCGGAATTGAAGCACAGGCAGCAGGTCTTTACTGTGTGGTGTCTGATGGTGTGACGGATGAAATGAACGCTATTGACATGGTGCAATATATACCGTTGAGTGAACCCAAACGAGTATGGGCGAATGCGTTGCTTTCTGCCGCTCAAAAGAAGCGGCAAGACACTTACGAAAAAATCAAAAGTTCTGGCTATGATATTCATACAACTGCGCCGTGGCTCCAGAATTTTTATATCCAAAAGCATAATGAGGGATTAAAGAAAGAATGAAAGTTGGAATTTTAACGCATTATAATGTGTCCAGTCATGGTGCACTGCTTCAAATGTATGGGTTAAAAAAAGCACTTGAGGAGTTTGGACATGAAGTTTTTATACTAACATACACAAGAAATCTTGACTTTATTGATGAGGCAACAAAAAAACGATTCAGTGCGAGTATTAAGAATATCCCATACTATCTATCTTCCTATATGGGAGAAGATGGACTTGGATGTCTCTTTTACCAGTTTAAGAAGCAGCAGGTGCTCAAAAAGTTCCGTGAGGACAATTTCAAAATGATGCCCTATACAGAATCAGCACAGTTGGACTGTGTAATTGTAGGCGCAGATGAGGTGTTTTCGCTGGAAAATGGCGTTAATTTTGTGATGTTTGGCCATGGCATCACGTCGCCTAGGCTTGTGGCATATGCGCCCAGTGCTGGACAAACAGACCTTGCCCGCGTGGAGAAATTTGGCTGCAAGGAGCTTCTGGCTTCCGGTTTTGGAAAATTCACGGCACTTTCTGCGCGTGATGTAGGAACACAGCAGTTGCTCCACGAGCTTACCGGCAAGGATGTTCCGATTGTCTGCGACCCGGCTCTGCTGTATCCTTTCCCACATCCTGGTAAGGAGAAGAAGAAGTACATCGTTGTTTATTCCTACCAGTCCAATTTCAAGGATAAGGCGAGGAATTGTGCAATCCGGGCATACGCAAAGAAAAATGGATGTGAGATTTGGTCTGTTGGCGTTTACTACAAATGGTGCGATAAGAAGATCAACTGTGACCCGCTTGAGATGATCCGCATTTTTGCAAATGCACAGGCGGTGATTACAGACACGTTCCATGGCACTATCACATCCTACATTGCACATACGCCGATGGCTGTTTTTGTGCGCAGCAACAACAGTGTTAAACTGGAGCATCTGCTACAGATGATTGGCATTGAAAACAGAAAGGTAACGACCAGTGAAATGTTGGAAGCCGTTCTCAATACGCCGGTGGATTTTGATAGACTGGACAGGAATGTAGAAGATTTGCGTAGCAACGGAATAAAGTATCTTGAGCAGTCTCTTATGGAGCGGGAAGGAAACAGATGAAACTATTATATATTGCATTCAAGGACTTTTCAAACCTCCACTTTGGAGCAAACGCCAAAGTGCTGTCTCAGTGCAGAGCATTTGAGGAGTATGGCTATGAAGTGGAATTGGTCGGGAGAAAAGGGGTGGACACTGTAGTGATCAGCCCCAGCGGGGAATCTTCGGTTATTTTTCGCGGTGATGGCATACTAAGAAATTCAAAGTTGAGGAATCTATGGGCAAAACACAACCAGATGAAAGCAGTGTGCAGGCATATCGCAGAAAAACAATATGATGCTTGCTACATTCGTTATGATTTTTCTGATGCCGCATTCATCAAAATGCTGCGATGCATCGATCAGCACTGCGGAAAAGTGGCATTGGAACTTCCAACATATCCCTATGAAGCAGAAAACAGTATCGGGGTGTTGAATAAGATCAAAATGCAGATCGACCTTCACTATCGCAAAGAGCTGAAGAAGTATATTGACTTTATCGTCACATTCTACGAAGGGCATAAGGAGCTGTTTGGTATTCCGGTCGAGGTGATCCCAAACGGGTTTGACTTTTCCACGATGGAAATGGTTCACACCAAGCTGCCTGAGGACGCAATCCACATCATTGCAGTTTCGTCTATGCGTGAATGGCATGGATATGAGCGTATGATTGAGGGTTTGCATAACTACTACGCAAAAAACGGAAGCGAGAACTTTATTCTACATTTGGTCGGTAATGGCCGTGAATACGGAAAATACAAAGAGCTTGCCGAAAAGTACGGGCTTCAGTCTCATGTGGTTATGGAAGGCGCAATGCACGGCGAAAAGCTGGATGCTCTGTATGAAAAGTGTGCGCTGGGTGTCGATTCGCTGGCACGGCATCGCAGCGGTATTAGCGTCCTTAGCTCATTGAAAAGCCGAGAGTACGGCGCAAAAGGCATTCCAATTATAAACTCATGTAAGATTGATATTATTGATGCTGACTTCCCGTATATGCTTCAGGTTCCGGCAGACGAAAGCCCAATCGACATGGAGAAGGTGTCAGAATTTTTTAAGGCATGCTACAAAACAGGAAAAACACGCGAAAAAGTTGCCAGTAATATCCGTGATTACATTTCACATAAGAGCAGTATGAAGGCAACGCTGTATTCTGTGGTGAATAAATTGGAATGCAGGGAAAAATAAATTACTCAGATAGAGGGGAAACAATGAAACTTATAAAACATAATTTTATCTTTCTTTGTGTTGAGATACTTCTCCTTATCTCTGTACTTTATGTTCCAACTCAAATTATGCCGCAGGCGTGTATTATCGTTGCAGATGTTTTTGTTGTGCTGACAATGTTCAGGATTATCAGGGATGGCTTCAAGGATATTCCGGTATTCTTTTTTAACATCACATACTGGATCTTTGTGCTGGGCGGATGTACGACATCGATAATTAAAACAGGCAAAGTGTCAAATTATATTTCGGTCTCCTTGACAGAAGGGCAATTGAATTTAGCCTGCGGAATAGCGTTATTTGGAATAGCCTGTTTGGACATTGTCTATTGTTTAGTCAGTGATAATAATTTTGCCCCTTTGATAGAGAAAAAAAAGACTGCCGTCCCTTCCAAGTTGCAAAAACAAGTTGTGGTAGTCATCTTTGCAGTAGCAGCGGTGTGTAAATGCGCAATGGCATTTGAGTCGATGACATATTCGACTGTGTACGGATATGTTTCTTTGTATACACGCGAATCCTCTAATCTCCCGAGTGTTATCCGATATTTTGGTGCATTTTTTTACTTTTCCCTTATGTTGTTGCTGTCCTGTGATTTTTCCAAGAGATCGACTTACGCTGCCTTTGGAATAACAGCATTGATTGAAGGAATGATCTTAAATTCGGGCGACAGAGGCGAAGCAGTCTGCGGGATTCTTATCCTTATAATCTATACTATTTTCAGGTGCAGGAGAGATCCGAATTTTTTGATTCATAAAAAATTAGCGATTGTTGGGATTTGCTGTTCACTTCCTTTTGCGGCATTTGCTCTACAGATTATCAAGTATACGCGCGTTGGAAATGTTGCAGATATCAATTTTTGGGACGGTTTTTTTGAATTCTTTGAGTCGCAGGGCGTTTCAATCAACATCATTTCAAATGAAATAAAGTACCGTAATGAGATTTCCCAAATTGGCGGGCATACGTTTGTTATCAAGCAGATTGTCTCTTACTTGCAGCAGAATGTCTTGTTCCGTACTCTTTTTGGGTTCAAAAAAATAGTCGGCAATACGGTGGAAATGGCGATGAGCGGATCGTCTCTTGGTTCGACAATAATGTATATCATTTTGCCGAGCAGTTACCTTCGAGGAATTGGATGTGGCACTTGTTATTTAGCGGAGCTTTATCAAGACGCATCTTGGATAGGGCTCATTTTGGGCAGCGTTGTTATAGCACTCCTCTTGAACTGGATCAAAAAAGTTGATCGAGTGGGTTGGATTGTGTCTGCAATGATGATGAATTGTATGCGCATTGTTCTTGTGTTGCCCAGAGGAGCTTTTTTCAAATGGTTGACCGAAATTCTGTCGGTTCCGAATTTAATGCTGCTTTTGCTGATACTCTTTTTGGGGTATGTATCTGAAAGAAAGGAGATTGTGGTATGAAGCGTGCAATGATTCTATTTGCGAAAGGATTTCCGTATAATGTTAGTGAGCCGTTTTTGGAAAAGGAATACCCCAAATATGGAACATACTTTGATCATGTATTGGTGGTAACTGGCTGCAAAAAAGGAGAAAAACCGACAAGACAGGTCGAAGATGATATACTGGAATTTATCAATGACTACACATTGAGCGGGGATGTGTGTTCGATACTTCAGGCTGTTCCTTTGATGTTGAGCGACCGGATGTTCTACCGTGAGATCGCTCAGCTCGTCAGGGAAAAACGGTTTACCTTTGGTCGACTCCGACAGCTATTTTCGGTTTCCCTGTGTGGAAACCATAGAGCACTTCAGGCACGGAAGTGGATGCGCTGCCACCCGGAATATCAAGTGGATGTGATATACAGCTATTGGCTCCAGATCACAGCATATGCGGCAGTCCGCCTGAAGCAGCTCGAAAAACTGGATGATGCATTTTCCATTTCGAGAACACATAGATTTGACCTGTATGAGGAGCGAATCAAGTCGAACTATCTGCCTTTTCAGGGGCAGTTAGTCGAACGGCTTGACGAAATAGCATCTATTTCGCTGGATGGCAAACAGTATCTCGAAAGCAAGTATGGTACAAACCATAATATCTCCATCTGTCATCTGGGAGCACAGGACAGGGGAATAACCAACCCGATATCTGCCCGAAATACGCTTCGCATCGTGTCATGTGCACGTGCAGTTCCTGTCAAGCGACTTGACAGGATCGTAGAAACCTTAAAGGAGATCAAGAACATTTCCGTTGAGTGGACACATATTGGAGGGGGAGAGTGCCTAGACTCCATCCGGGAGGCTGTCTGCGAACTGCCGGATAATATCCATGTGAAGTTGACAGGAACTGTTTTGAACGATAAAGTCTATCAAATTTACTCGACCGAGCCGTTCCATGTGTTTGTGAATGTCAGCAAATCGGAGGGTGTTCCTGTCTCAATTATGGAGGCTATGAGCTTTTCCATCCCTGTGGTTGCGACGTCAGTTGGAGGAACAGCAGAGTTGGTCGATGAAGGGAAAAACGGGTTCCTGCTGGATGAGAATTTTCGTACGGAAGAACTCGTTGCTTTGCTCTACAGATTTTATAAAATGCCGGAAGAAGAGTATGTAAGGTACAGAATGGATGCCAGAAGCAAATTCATGGATCAGTATGATGCAGAACGCAATTATGCCGAGTTTGTCAGAGGACTGGCAGAAAAGACGGGAAAAAAGATATGATTAAAATAGCCACCATCACAACACATGGCGCACTGAATTATGGTGCAGTCTTGCAGGCGTATGCGCTGAGTACATATTTGAACGGGGCGGGGTATCACTGCGAGATACTGGATTATCGTCCGAACTATGTGAAAGAGTCTTACCGACTCATAAAAGCACCGCACAGTCCTTCGGGGGTGCTGCTGGCGGGTTTCCAGGCACTGCATTATCAGGAAAGAAAAACGCGGAAGCAGCGTTTTGAGCAGTTCCAAAAAGAATATCTGCGCACTACATACGAAAAAGCGACCCAGCGAGAAGAACTTACTGCTCTGGCAAACGAGTTTGATCTGCTGATTTGCGGAAGTGACCAGATTTGGAACCCGAAGTTGCATCATTTCGATGAGGCTTATTTCTTATCATATCCCGAAATAACCGCAAAGCGGATGGCGTATGCGGCAAGCTTTGGACAAGATTCTCTGGATGATGACAGTAAAAAAGAGATCGCAAGAAGGATTGCCAGGATCGAGCGCTTTGGCTGCCGGGAGTTCAGCGCAAAAAAAATCGTGGAAGAACTGAGCGGCAGAGATGCAGAGATAGTGCTTGACCCCGTTTTTCTCCTTTCGGCAGAAACATGGCGCAGCGTTAAGAAAGCGTTTGATCACAGGGACGAAAACTATATCTTGGGTTATTTCTTGTCAAACCCAGGGCATTCCATCAAGGCAGCCTGTAACTATGCGCAGAAAACAGGTAGCAAGTTGTATTCCATCGGTTTTTCTCCGCGAGATGTTGGCAATGGTGCGGTCAACTGCTATGATCTAGGACCGCAGGAGTTTTTGTCTGCGGTCGATGATGCTGAAACGGTCGTAACAAATTCATTCCATGCGACTGCGTTTTCCATTATCTTCCACAAACAGTTCTTTACCCGCATAAGCAGTGGCACTGGCTCTCGAAACGACCGGATGTTGTCCCTGCTGAAGCAACTTGGTTTGGAAGATCGGATCTTCACGGATGAAACTGCAGAAATAATTGACTTTACCCGCCAAATTGACTATGAAGCAGTCGAAAAAAAATTAAAGGAATTGATTGCTCACTCGGAAGCGTTCCTGAACAGTTCTATCGAAGAGATAACGGTTCAGGGTGAAAAAAAATCTCGCATCACGCACGCTCCCTGCACAGCATGTGGTGCCTGTGCGTCCAGTTGTCCCGTCGGCTGCATTGAGATCCGGAAAAACAGCGAGGGCTATTATATGCCTTTTGTTGATGAAGCACGATGCATCGACTGCGGTGCCTGCTCGCGAGTGTGTCCGGCAACCCAACATCTCCAAGGAAAGGACTGGAAAGAGGGAACCTACTACGCAATGTGGGCTAAAAACCCTGCAGAGAGGCAGACGGGTTCCTCTGGAGGGATTTTCGGACTGCTGGCAGATGAGATGCTGAAGCAAAACGGTGTCGTATTCGGTACCGCATTTTCAGACGACTATAAGTCGGTTTATGTCACAAGTACGGAACAGGTCTCGCTGGAAGCTCTGAAAAAATCAAAGTATGTTGAAGGAAAGACCGGAACCGTATTCAAAGACGTAAAAAGATGTCTGGAACAGGGGAAACATGTCCTGTATTGTGGAACGTCCTGCCAGATCGACGGATTGAAGAACTATCTTAAAAAGCCTTACCCGAACCTTGTGACCTGTGATTTTCTGTGTCACGGTGTCTCAGCAGCCGGACTCTACGAGAAATATATTTCTGACCTTGAGCGGGCGTATGGAAAGATAAGATGGCTGTCTTTCCGCTCCAAGTATTACGGCTGGAAATCCTACTGCATCGTTGCGGATCTTGAAAATGGAAATCAGTATGTCAAGACAAGATTTCAGGACCCGTACCTGCGGATGTTCTTTGAAAATGTCGGTCTGAGAGAGAACTGTTTCACCTGTCACAGGCTGGAACACAGCAATGCTGATATCACAATCGGTGACTATTGGGGCGTCAAAAACTCTCCGGAGATACCGGATACCAACGAGGGTATCTCTCTGATCGGGGTGCATACAGAGATCGGGCAGGAAATGGTGTCGTCTATCCGGAAAAACTGCGAAGCGTTCCCGCTTGAACAGAGCAAGTACGAATACGCCTATATGCGGCACCCTTACTCCATGACAAATCAAAAGACCCGGCTGAGAAAGCTTTATCAGACCGAAAGTCTGTTTGCGCTCCGCGTGACAAAAAAGGTTGCTTTGAAAGGTGTGATATACAAGCTGCGTGCCCAGATGCAAAGGGATAAGATCAAACAGAACAGAGGAAAACGATAATGGGCAAAACAACAGGAAGTCAATCCTTCATCAAGAACTTTTTTGTACTGGGATTTGGCTCTTTTATCTATCTGATCATTGGCCTAATTGGAACACCGATTATAACAAGACTGGTAGACCCCGCAGAGTATGGCTATATGTCCATGTTCACGGTGTATAGCAATATCGGGCTGATGTTCTGCGGGCTTGGACTCGACCAGACGTTGGTTCGCTATTTTTACCACAGAGATGATCTGGACTATAAGCGCATGATACTGTTTGAATGCATGAGCGCACCCACGATTCTGTGTGTTGTTTTAGGCCTGTTGATCATTCCGGCTGCCCTTTTCACCAATACGATTGGCTGGACGAGCCAGCCAATCTCGGAGCTGGTGCTTTTGGAAATCAACGTTTTTGTTCTGGTGGTACATCGCTACGCTATCCTTTTGCTGCGTCTCCGGTATCATACAAAACAGTATTCAACAATCAATATCATCCAGAAAGCGACCTATCTTATCATTGCGGTCGCTCTGGTCGTGTGGTTGAAAGACTATTACTTTTACATCCTTGCGGTCTCAACGATCCTAAGTACCTTGATCGCAACGGTATGCGCTGTGCTGTTGGAAAAGGAAGTGTGGGACTTCCGCGCTCTATCCCGGGAAAACTGGATCCCGCAAAAGGAACTGCTTTCCTATAGCATCCCCATTATGTTTTCGAGCGGTATCACAATGATTTTCAACGCCTTGGACAAGCTGTTCCTGAACCATTTCTGCACCTTGACGGATGTGGGCGTGTACACCAGTGCAATGAATCTGATGGCTGTTTTTACGATTGTAAGAACAACGTTCAATGCCCTGTGGATGCCAACTGCAGTAGAACATTACGAGAAGAAACCGGATGATAAAGCGTTTTATCAAAGAGGAAATGCCTTTATTGTCGTGTTGATGATCTCGTTTGGTGCCGGGGTGATCCTTTGCAAGGACTTATTTGTAATGCTGCTGGGAAATAAGTATCAGGAAGCGGCGCAAATCATTCCGTTTTTGATGTTTGAGCCGATCATGTACACGATATCGGAGACAACAGCCACAGGCATCGTTGTTCAAAAGAAATCGAAATATCAGATGTTGATCGCAGGCGTTTCCTGCATCACAAACTTCTTCGGCAACTGGCTTCTGACTCCACTTATGGGAGCGCGTGGAGCAGCACTGTCCACGGGTGTTTCTTATATCGTGTTTTTCGCTATGCGAACGGTGCTTGCAAATAAGGTGTTTTATGTTGACTACCATCTGAAAAACTTTATGCTGGTCTCACTCACATTGCTCTTATTCGCATATTACGGAAGCACGCACTTTTTCTCTCTGATCCAGGTTCTGATGTGCGCGGGCGTACTTTTGGTCACACTGTTTTGCTACCGTCAATATCTGTCTGATGCAGTAAGTTATGCTGGAAGTATGCTGAAAGTCATTCAAAATAAAAGAAAATAACCGTTGGAGGAAAAGACTATGAAAATTGCAGTTGCAGGTACTGGCTATGTCGGCCTGTCCATTGCCACGCTGCTGTCGCAGCATCACGAGGTCATGGCAGTGGATATTATCCAGGAAAAGGTTGACCTCATTAACCAGAGGAAGTCTCCGATCCAGGACGAGTACATTGAGAAGTATCTGGCAGAGAAGGACTTGAACCTGACAGCAACACTTGATGCTGAAGCTGCCTACAAGGATGCGGACTTTGTGGTCATCGCAGCACCTACCAACTATGACAGCAAGAAGAACTTTTTTGACACTTCTGCAGTGGAAGCCGTAATCAAGCTGGTCATCCAGTATAATCCTGATGCAATCATGGTTATAAAGTCCACGATTCCGGTGGGCTTTACGGCTTCTGTGCGCGAGAAGTACCACTGTGACAACATCATCTTCAGCCCGGAGTTCCTGCGTGAGTCGAAGGCTCTGTACGACAACTTGTACCCGAGCCGTATCATTGTGGGTACTGATGTGGATAACGCACGTCTGGTGAAGGCAGCCAATACCTTCGCCGGATTGCTGCAGGAAGGTGCAATCAAGGAGAATATCGATACCTTGATTATGGGCTTTACGGAAGCCGAAGCAGTCAAACTGTTTGCCAATACCTATCTGGCATTGCGTGTGTCTTACTTCAACGAGCTTGATACTTATGCGGAAATGAAGGGATTGAACACCCAGCAAATCATCAAGGGCGTATGCCTTGATCCTCGCATTGGTGATCAGTACAACAACCCAAGCTTCGGCTATGGCGGTTACTGCCTGCCCAAGGACACCAAGCAGCTTCTGGCTAACTACGCTGATGTGCCTGAAAACCTGATTGAAGCTATCGTGGAATCCAACCGCACCCGCAAAGACTTCATAGCTGATCGCGTTCTGCAGATGGCAGGCTATTATGGTTATGGTGAAGATAACGAGTACGATAAATCTCAGGAAAAGCCCTGCGTGATTGGCGTATACCGCTTGACGATGAAGTCGAACTCTGATAACTTCCGCCAGTCCTCCATTCAGGGCGTCATGAAACGCATCAAGGCAAAGGGTGCAACGGTCATTATCTATGAGCCGACTCTGGAGAATGGCAGTACATTCTTTGGCAGTGAAGTCGTGAATGACCTTGAAGAATTCAAAAAACGCAGCCAAGCCATCATTGCCAACCGCTATGATAATTGCTTGGATGATGTGCAGGACAAGGTCTACACCCGCGACCTGTTCCGCAGAGACTAATACTTATTGCAGCCATGTGTTTCGCCACATGGCTGTGCTGCTCAAGTATGCTACCTCTCCGTGGTGAGCAGCGGGCAACGAGAGCCTATCTCGGCTAAAGCATATATTCGTTGAATCACTCTTTGGATGAGGAAAAAATATAATGGGAAAGTATTTTGGAACCGATGGCTTCCGTGGCGAAGCTGGAATCACTCTGACTGCAGACCACGCCTACAAGGTTGGTCGCTTCCTCGGCTGGTATTACAACGCACTGCGTGAGCGCAACGGCAACAGCGAGCCTGCTCGCATCGTCATTGGCAAGGACACTCGCCGCAGTTCTTATATGTTCGAGTATAGTCTGGTTGCAGGCTTGACCGCCTCCGGCGCAGACGCCTACCTGCTGCACGTCACCACCACCCCCTCTGTGGCCTACATCGCCCGGGTGGATGATTTTGATTGCGGCATCATGATCTCTGCAAGCCACAACCCCTACTATGACAACGGCATCAAGCTGATCGACTGCTATGGCGAGAAGATGCCGGAGGAGATCTTGCTGTTAGTCGAGGATTACATTGACGGAAAGCTCCATGTGTTCGATAAGGACTGGCCGGAGCTGCCTTTCGCTCACCGGGAACACATTGGCTGCACTGTGGACTATGTGTCCGGTCGCAACCGCTACATGGGCTATCTGATCAGCCTCGGAATCTACTCTTTCAAGGGTGTCAAGGTTGGTCTGGACTGTGCCAACGGTAGTTCCTGGAACATCGCTAAGTCTGTGTTCGATGCGCTGGGTGCTGACACCTACGTCATCAATGCACAGCCCAACGGACTGAATATCAACAACAATGCTGGTTCTACCCACATCGAGGGCTTGCAGAAGTTTGTGGTAGAGAAGGGACTGGACATCGGTTTTGCCTATGACGGCGATGCTGACCGTTGCCTGTGTGTGGATGAAAAGGGCAATGTCATCACTGGCGACCATATTCTGTACATCTACGGCTGCTACATGAAGGAGCGTGGCAAGCTGCTGACCAATACGGTGGTCACGACCGTTATGTCCAACTTTGGCCTGTATAAGGCTTTTGATGAGAAGAACATCGGCTACGCCAAGACCGCAGTGGGTGACAAGTATGTCTACGAATATATGGCTAAGAACGGCTGCCGTATCGGCGGTGAGCAGAGCGGTCATATTATCTTCAGCAAGTATGCCAGCACGGGTGATGGTATCCTGACCAGCCTGAAGATGATGGAAGTCATGCTGGCCAAAAAGCTGCCTGTGAGCAAGCTGGCTGAGCCGCTGAAGATCTATCCGCAGGTTCTGGAGAACGTCCGTGTGACAGATAAGAAAGCCGCACAGGATGACGAGGCAGTGCAGGCAGCTGTCAAGGCCGTCGCCGAGGCGCTGGGTGACACTGGCCGTATCCTTGTCCGTGAGTCCGGCACTGAACCTGTTGTGCGTGTGATGGTAGAGGCCCCTGACCATGACACCTGCCAGAAGTATGTGTCTCAGGTTGTGGAGACCATTAAGAGCAGAGGCTACGGAGTTTGAGTGCAAACCTGAAACGAGGATGCGGAATCCTGCTGATTGCATCTGTGGTTCTTCTTTCTATCTTGGCGTTGTTGCCTGATGCGGATGTTGACCACGATGCAGGATACACTTCCTCAGAGCTGAGTATCCGAGAAACCGTAGATGGAAGCGTGACCAGCACAAGCTATGTGAATCCTGATGGGGTAATCACAGATGCCATTGATATGGGCTATGCGACCGTGTGTAGAATGCGGGATGATAACGGCCGAGTTGTAGAGGAACATTATCTTGATGCAAATGGAGACCCTGTGGCAAGGTATGGGGATTATTACGGATTATCGTATGAATACGATGAAACGAGTACGGTCATCACATATCTTGACGCAGAGGGTAATCCAATAATACGCAGTGACGGATACTCTACTATTGTCAGAACGCAGGTTGATGGCAGGGCTTCCGATGATTTCTACTATGATTTGAACGGAAAGCAGGTACAGTGCTCCGGCGGATACTATGGGCTTCATCGTGAGTTTAATACTGAAGGCCGGAACACTAGTTTGACATTTCTCGATAAAGACGGTCATGCGGTGAGCACCTCATCTGGATATGCGATTAAGACATATCAGCGAGATGGGAATGGAACCGTTGTCGGTGAGCAGTATTTTGACACAGAAGGGAACCCGGCGAGATCTTCGCTTGGTCAGTATGGCGAGTTATACCAGCGCAACGAGCAAGGACACATCGGCCAGATCACCTATCTTGACGCAGATGGCAACCCCGCCCCTACCAATGCAAGCTATACCATCCTCAAACGTACCTATCATAGAGATGGAACAGCAGATACGGATATGTATTTTGATGCGGAGGGCAACCCCAAGGCTTTATCTAAAGGGCAGTACGGCATCAAACGCAGTGGCAAGGTGAACCTTCTGCTTGACAGAAACGGCAACGTTATGCCGTGTGTGGACAATCTTCTGAATGGTTTCCCATGCATGGTGGTTGTTTTTGGCTGCGTTGTCTGTTTGCTGATGATTGTTCTTCCGAAGAGTTTGAGCGTAGTACTGACGATGGTTTATGTGGTTTTCATTCTTTATGAAACACTGATGTTTCGGGAGTCAGGGGATGCAAGAACGAATTTTGCCATCTTTTCCTATGTTGGGAAGTTCTTGAAAGAGCAATCTGTGAGAGTAGGGGTCATCAATAACATCTGGCTGTTCATTCCACTTGGAACGGGGCTGTATAGATGGTTTCAGAAGAAGTGTGTGTTGCTGATTCCTTTCGTGATGTCTGCGGCAATCGAAACGACCCAGTTTATTACGGGGCTTGGCATGGCAGATTTCAATGATGTGTTCGGTAACACGATTGGTGGATGGATCGGTGTGCTGGTGGCTTGGACGTGGCTGAGCAGAAAAATGAGCTTGAAAAATAGAGCATAAGGAAGTATACCTGTCTAATTTTCTTCGTTATCCTTGAAAACGTGACCTATATAGTATATATTTGAGCTGTGAGAGTTATCCTCTTCGGATGCTTACAGCTTTGCCGCTCGAAACTTTGCACACCTCTACGTGGTGGGCGGCAGGCAACACAGCATGGATGCTGTGGCTAAGATGCAGAGAATAATAGGTTTAGGCCAGCCGAGCTGGGGCCGCTGAGCTGGTTTGCCATAGTTTTAGTGTTCATAGTCTGTGTACTGTCTTGTCCCTTTCAGAGATACCTAACAAGTGTCGCCGTTAAATACCAGGAGGAAAAGTCTATGGAAGCTAAAATGATAAAAGGTTCTGCCGCAGTCGCCGCTGATGTTCTGTTTATTTTGCAGGCTGTGGGCACTAATCTTTTGGCAACAGCTCTGCTGGCCTAAGCCTATTATCTTCTGATAGCGAATATTGCCCTGATCCTAATTATAGGGGTACTTGTATTTGGAGCAGTGCGAAAAGTTTATTTCTAAGGACAACGCATCATATTGCCATCTACTATCCCCAGTGCTATACTAACCTTAAATCTTACATAATCTTATTGGAGGGATTATCCCATGCCCAGAACCAAAGGCTGCAAGAACCGCATTACCGCATCTACTGACTTCGATGCTCAGATCGCAAAGCTGCAGAAAGACAAGGCGGCGCTCGAAGAAGGTCTTTCAGAAACTGTCGCCCAAATCGAAGAACTGAAGAACGACATCAAGTCTCTGCATGAAAGTCTAAAGCCGCAGAAGGCGGAGATCAAGCAGACCGAAAAGAAAATCGCAAAGCTGGAGGCCAAGAAGGCTGCCGCTGAGGCGAAGGTAGCCGAGGCCGCTAAGAAAGTTGAGGCCGAAGCAGTGCTGAAGAAACTGCTGGCATCCGGCATGACGGCTGATGAGATTCTCGAAAAGCTGAAATAAAGGAATATGCCGTGCGGACTGAACTCCGAAAGTTCGCACGGCGTATTTGGAGAGCGATATATAGTTTGAGATAGAAATAAAAGAACTGGAGTGTATGAAAATGAATTTATCAAAAATTCATCATATTGCAATTATTGTATCTGACTACGAAGCGGCAAAGAATTTCTATGTAAACAAGCTGGGATTCTCTGTCATCAGAGAAAACTACCGCCCGGAGCGCAAGGACTGGAAGCTGGATCTTCGTGTCAATGAACACACGGAGCTGGAAATTTTCGCTGAAGAGAATCCCCCGAAGCGCGTGAACCGTCCGGAGGCCTGTGGTCTACGCCATCTTGCGTTCTGCGTTGATAATGTGGAACGGACAGTAAATGAGCTGGCAGAGGCTGGAATTGAATGTGAGCCGATTCGTGTGGATAGTTACACCGGAAAAAAGATGACTTTCTTCCACGATCCGGATGGCCTGCCGCTGGAGCTGCATGAATAATCATGGGTGAGAAAATACCATATAAGGCCAGAAAGCCTGGCGGCGGTCGAAAAAAGCGGAAGCCGGAGTACGATGCAGGGAAAAAGCTGAAAGAAAAGTTGGATGCTGCTGTGGTGCTTTATAATTCTGAGATGTCATTGCAGGCCATCGCAGATGCACTATCCCTCAACCCTATTAAGGTTCGGAAGCTGCTCATCACAGCCGGGGTCTACGAGTCGGACACGGCAAAGCTCGTCCAACAGACCTTTAATACCCTCAGAGAAACGCAGAGTTATTCTGCTGCTGTCACCTCCACCATGTCCGCTTTGCAGCTGTCCCGTCCCTCCGTGACCTCTTATCTGCCGTATGAAAAAGGCGTGTACTTCCCTGAAACTGCTGAAGCAGAGAATATCAGTGCGGGGGCAGAAAGACAGCGACACTACCGAGCTGTGGTTGCGCTGAAGAAGAATCCCTGCGAGGAGAACCTCTGGAAGTGCGTGGTGGCTTTTCGGGGTTACAAGTTCAAGACTCTGTCCGGCTTGCCCTTTACCTATAGGCTGAAGAAGGGCAGGGGAGATGAGTTCACCAAGGAACTGTGGATCGACCGCAGAGAGGACAGCAAGAGCCTTGCATGGAGCTCTGTGGTGCTGGTGTATCACAATATCGGCAAAATCGGAGAGGTAGTGGGCAGACCCAAGGCTCTGGGAGACATCCGAGGTGTGTCCTACATCTATGGGATGTTTTATCGATTCGGCCTGATCGATGTGCCGGACAAGGTCAAGGAGAAGATGAAGCGGAAGAGATAAGTTGCTGAATTATAGTTTGTGACGAAAATAAAATTGCCGTCTGTGTGAATCACAGAAGGCAGTCGAGGCATCATTCTTCATCTTCAGCTCTTGCCCGGATCAGGTCTTGAATCTCGTTCTCCGTAGCCGGCCGGACAGCGGCTCTCTCTTGAAATTTAACTTTGCCGCAGTCTGGGCAACGGTCAGGCAGCGACTCTGCCTCAAAGCAGTAATGGCAGACATCGCAGAAATAGTAGTTCACGGCGTTTTGCACTTCCTTTGTCATGTAGGAGTTTATATGTCATCAGGATATTTTTCAATTCCAAGGTAGTTCTCAATACTAGTAATGTCCTCACCGGCAAGATCAGCAATGTCATCGAAGGGAATGATGACCGGCAACTCTTTCTCGATGCCCACTGCGTTTCTATCGCTGTCCTGCATGACTTTCAGTTCTCGATAAACTGGGTCGATCATAACAACTGTACCAGTCAGACTAATGTATTTTCCGGTGCTCTCTGTGGTTCGGACAAAGTATCGCACTACGACCTTCATGCCTTTCTTGACCTGCAGGAGCTTGTCGGATAGATTGTTCTTCTCCTCATCAGAGAGTTCGACCTTCTTCACCAGCAGCTTGCTGGCTCCTTCACTGGAAATCTCGTCATCGAAGCCACGCAGCGCAGCAAAGGGGCTGAATATCTTTGCCCGGTTTGAGAGTGCCATCCGGGGGTGCTTTACAGGTGGCTCTGGGCGGCTGAGATGGAGGATGTCTGCATACTTCTGTGCGACGTTTCGTCCTTCTTTGGTATTCTTGAAGTCTGCCATAGAATCCTCCTTGTTGCATTATTTGGCCTTGTGGCCGCCGATCTGACCGTTCCGTTCTCGCATAGTGGCTCCTTCCAGATAGTTGGTGCCCTTCAGAACAGCGTTTTTTCCGAACTTCTTCTTGATACCGAGCATGGTCGTCTGTAGCGATTTCTCCCGTTCCAGCTTGCTGGTATCAGTGAACAGATCTACTTGTAAGATGCCCTGATCCTTGACCACACGGTTTGCTGCGATTGTTATTCTCCGCACAGTCAGATTTCTGTTGGCAATGCGGTCGAACAGTTCCGTGGTAGCTGCCATCAGTTGGCTGCTGAGATTGGTCGGGTTGTCTAGCCGTGTACTGCCGTGGGCACCCTTCGGGACAGTGCGACCGTAGTGATCGATATGGACAGGACCGTGATAGATGCCTTTGTCGCAGTTCTCCCGGTCGTAGCCGATGTCCAGTGTCAGACTGTCCGTGACCAGTCCCTTGTCCGTGAGCTGGAATACCAGACTGTCGGTCATCTCCTGGACGATGATTCGAGCCTTGTCATAAGGATAAGGGCAGGAGAGAACCTGACCTTCGGACAGGCTGTTGGTTTCCGGGCGATAGGCGTTGATCTCCTTCATCCCGCAGGGTTCTAGCCCCCAGGCATGGTCGATGAGAATCTCAGCATCTATGCCGAACTCCTTATATAGTATCTCAGGGAAGTGAATGCTGGCTCTTGCCAGTTCACCCATCGTATGGATGCCATGCTTTTCCAGTCTGCGGATAGTGCCGGGGCCAGTCTGCCAGAAGTCTGTGAGAGGTTTGTGATCCCAGAGCAGATACCGGAAGGATTCTTCGTCAAGCTTTGCGATGCGGACGCCGTCCTTGTCCGGGGCAGCGTGCTTGGCAGTGATGTCCATTGCCAGCTTTGCCAGGTATAGATTGGTGCCGATCCCGGCGGTGGCGGTGATGCCAGTGGTGTACAGCACCTCCCGGATCATGGTCATGGCGAGGTCGTGGGCAGACATTTTATAATGCGTAAGGTATGCTGTGGCATCAATGAACACTTCATCGATGGAATACACCACGATGTCCTCCGGGGCAATGTACTTGAGATAGATGCCGTAAATCTGCCGTGAGACCTTCTCATAGTACGCCATCCGAGGCGGTGCTACCAGATAGGATACCTCAAGAGAGGGGTCTGCTGCAAGGGCGGTGGCATCGTAGGACGCAGCCGAAAGAGAGGGAACACCGTCTTTGTACACAGCGGTCTTGTTCCGGATGGCATCTCGCAAACGACCGTTGTTGACCTCTTTGACACGCTGCACGACCTCAAACAGCCGAGCTCTACCGGGAATGCCGTAGGACTTCAGCGATGGGGACACAGCCAAGCAGATGGTTTTCTCCGTGCGGCTAGCATCGGCCACAACCAGATTGGTGGTCAGCGGATCGAGATGCCGTGCGGCGCATTCTGCCGAGGCATAATATGACTTAAGGTCTATTGCCAGATACGTTCTCTGCATACTGTGTCCCTCCTTCCATTAGGTTGCTCGCTCCACATACCAGCGGCCAAGCCGACCGGTGAAGCGAGGGTCAATGTGTTCAAAGAACAGGTACTTCTCCTGTCCTTGGATCAGGACAGTGAAACAGTCGCCATTGCAGTCATTGTCTGCGGTTCCTGCCGGCCGGAAGTCCCGGACGGTTTCGATAGGGAAGGTCCTGCCGTCCGCCCAGGTGATGGATGTTGGCTGCATATAGCCGGTTGAATCAAACTCTGAGGCGACCTTTACATAGACACGCTCGATCTTGATTCGTTTGGGTACTGCCATGTGGGTCACCTCCAACTATTAAAGGTGGCCGGCATCATCCGAGATGACACCGAGAAAATTTCGGTCGGGCATATCGGGGAGACGAAAGCGGTTGTCATCGTTCATCTGCTGTAGTTTCAGAAGCAGCAGGTTTACGTTTGTGCCGAGCTGCCGCGCAATCTGGACGATGTCAAAACCATCACTGACCAGTTCCTCAATCGAGCTTTCGTCAAGAAGCAGGTTGGCAGCGAAGAGGTTCGCTTCGTATTCGGTCGTACTTGTAATGTCAAACAACTCAAACTCCATCAGCCCGGTTTCAGACTTTCCGAGAGAGCGATGAAGAAGAGCGTGGCCCAGTTCGTGGGCACACACGAGTCGCTTCATTTCATCTGACAGGTTGGCATTGATGAAAATGAAACTGTTGTTCAAGATGACCTTGAACGCACCTTTCTGCCGCTTGAAATCACTTCGCTCCAAAACCTCAATATCGAGGGCTTCGGCAATTTCAAACGGGTCAGTGGATTTGTATTTTCGAGCCAGACGACCCGGCAAGATGGAGGCTTTCCTACTAATCATGATTGCACTTCACTCCATATCATGGGGAACAGCTGAAAGCTGTAAATCAGGATTCGCTGCCGGATTCTGAAATGCCCCGGTATTTTTTAGGAACGTACTTTCTGTTTTTCTCTTTGGCTTTCCAGTACGCTTCCTGGAAGGCGCGCATCATGGCCTCCATATCTTCCTCAGCCAATTCACCGCCAGCGTACAAACCGGATACCTCTTTAATAAGGCGTTCGGCCTGCTCGTGTCCCTTAGAACCATATTTCTCGGTGGCCTTCAGAACGAACTCGGCGTTATCGTCCATGAGGGAGCTGACTTCAATTCCGAGTGCATCGGCGAGCAGAGGATATGTCTCCTTTTGCTTTGGCATCCGTTCTCCGCTTTCATAATTCTGGATGGTGCGTAGTGCAATGCCGGTCATTTCTGCGAGCTGCTTTTGAGAGTACTTAGCAGCAAGTCGGGCTTTCCTGACTTTCTCACCGAACTTCATGGTCGTTTCCTCCTAGTTGATAGCGCGTTGTGAGTTATGTTGCGCTTGACAATATGCAAGTTGGCTCGTATAATGTGAATTGTAAACGCAACTTGCATATTTATATTAGCGCACAACACGCAAGTTGTCAAGCGCAAGATGGAAGAAAAGTTTGGAAGATGCGCCTTGGTACCAGCGTGTGTTTCGACTTTTGGAATATTGATCTCCAGAAAAGGTTGGGTGATAGTGTTGGAAGCAAACTGCGGAATTTATACGACCCAAGGCAAACGGATGCTGCTTGCAGTCCGTGCAACGGTTAACGGGCGTAAGGCTGTGGCGTATGTAAAGAACGGAAAGCTGCAAGCCTATGAGTACCTAGATGACCTGGCGGCCCAGTGCTGCGCCGGTCCGTGCCTCAAATTTGAGGATACGGGAGAGAAGATGCGGGTATGAATCCGCACACTTGGCTCATCGGAATCGTGTGAGCCAGTCAAAAACTAAACTGCTGCCTGTTTGGTGCTGCTCGAATGCGTAGTAAGCCGGGGTAGACTTCAAAAAATCTGAAATTCTTTCGGATTTTAGGAGTCTATTCCGGCTTTTTTGCGTTTATAGGGGCGCGCAAGTGAACTTGCACAAAAACAGAACTCCGGCTTTGGTATTCTGTCCAAAGATGTCGAAATGGTATTTACGTTGGATAATTTTGGTGATATAATCATTATGGGATTTAAGCCAAAAGGAGGACTTAACCCATCATCTCAATTTCATAGTGTAAATGCAATACAACATAATTGAACAGAAAGGATAACCGAAGATGCGAGAACTTTAAGACTCTGAATTGAAATAGCAATATAAGTGGTCTAAGTGTTTCAGCAAAAATATGTGTGATTAGTAAAGCTGAAACAGATTTCTTGATTTAAGGCATACAGATCCAAAATACATAATTAGAAAAGCAGTAGAGACGGATTTTTTCAAAGCGCAATAGAACTCTGGGTAAATAACTCGCAAACAAAGAATGCTTTTATGAATTATGTAAGGGGATAAGTATGCTCATTCGAGAATTGGACTATAATTTCAGTTCGATCTGACTTCGCAATCGGAATCTTTGTATATACAAAGACCGGAGAAGCTAGGATAGTGTACTTTTATCAAGTCACTGAGTCTTAGCAGCTCCGGTCTTTTTTTGTTTGCATTTGCAGTATGGAAGGGGGTGAACCGAGATGGCATCCGCGAAAGATGACAAGCAGTTTAAGTATGATGCTGGTAACACGCTGCTGGCATTGCGTGAAAAAGCTGGCATGACTCAGCCGGAACTGGCTGAGAAAATCCATGTTGAGCCAAACTCGGTTCACCGATACGAAAAAGGCGAAAGACAGATGAGCCTACATACTGCGTATGAGGCATCCGTGGCTTTCGGTGTCCCGATGGAGAGCCTCATTCCAGACTCCTACAAAGAAAATAGACAAGAAGAGGAAAAGCAATCCGAAAAGGAGGAGAAAGCCGAGAAGAAACCAAGTCCGGTTTTAGAGGAGGCAATCAAACAGCTATTGATGCTAGACCCCAAATATCAAGATTTGATTGTCAGCGAAATCAACACACTGACTCTCAGACAGAGCCTGTTGTGACCCGTATGATGAGAAATCATTGTGCGGGTCTTTTTTTATTTGCTGAAAATCTACCATTTGGTAGAGACGAATCAACCGCTTGGATGGCGTAAAAGATGAGCGATTTTGTTATCATGTAGTCAGTTCAAGGGACGAACCCAAAAGGACAAGCCCCAAGAACAAAAAATAATATCGTAAGCCCGATTCTAGAGAAGGCGAAGGATACCATAACGGAGTTTTACAAACCGGCAGATGTCATCTGCTGGAGGTGAAACAGCCGGTCTATGGGTGTACCTCCCATCTCTGGAATCGGGCTTTTTGCATTTGCAGGCAGTCCCAGCTCAGAATGTGAGCCCTGTTCCGCTTCCGTCATCGGTATCCTTCTCCCTCCCAGAGTCCGGGGGAAAGGACAAGAAAATGACTAACATGATGAACGGAGCAGTTGCAATCTACGGTGGCTATGGCGCAATGGAGATCCGCCAGCCGTTAACGCAGGCAGTGGAGAGCGTGGCACAGGCTGTCGAGGACTTGGCAGTAAACGCACACATTTCTCTGCGTGAGTTGAAGAACACGGTTGCTGCGGTTATCGAAAAGAAGCTGCCGAAGTACGCACAGCTCATGGAGATGCATCCTGTGATTGCCGCTAGAACCGTAGTGGGTGGTGCAACGCTCACGGCCTATGAAAATGGTTACGCCGTCTATGAGGAGGATGGCGCACACACGGTCATGGCAATCAATCGCTGCGGCGACTACCGCTACGACTTCAATGACGGTACATACGAGGTCGTTCCGGCGGCAGTGTTCGAGGATGCCGAGTGGTCAGTGCGTCTGGTCATGGAAGGTGAACGCCGGATGGAGAGCAACCGCAGCAAGACGGTTGCCATCAATGAGGCCGCCAGTTTGGATTGCGATGGTTCTGACTGGTCGGATGCCGTTATGGTGGACTTCTTGGATGAAGAAAATGCTGAAATGTTGGCAGAAGAGGAACTGCGCAAGCTGTATGCCGCTATGGGTAAGCTCACGGAACGTCAGCAGGAAATCATCCAGCTCTACTTCTATAAAGGGCTGACCCAGTATGAGATTGCAGAAGAATTGGGGATTGCAAGACCCGTGGTAAGCAAAACCATGACTGCAGCGATTAAGAAGCTCAAGAAAAGTTTTTGAAAATAGGGTACCTTTTCCCGAATTTCAGTAAGCATTATGAGAGAACTTCCTCTCACGAATACATCCAAGGAGGTTACACCCCATGAGTAACATCAAGAATTCCCAGAGCAATCCCTTAAAGTGTTCGGCTCCGGTGCGGCCGCCCGGTGGTGACACCGCTCCTAAGAAAGTCTATGTCTGCTCTCCGTTCCGTCCTATGGCGGCATCGGTGGCAGACAAGGCAGAGGAGCAGCGTTCCAATATCGAAAGGGCACTCAAGGCCTGTCGAATCCTCGCCATGATGGGCATCCAGCCGCTGGCACCACATCTGTATTTCACACGTTTCCTCAAGGATGATGTGGCAGCGGAGCGGGACACCGGGATACGGTTTGCGCTCTCGTGGCTGGAGCAGGCAGACGAACTCTGGGTGTTCGGTGAGCGTGTGTCGGATGGTATGGCACAGGAAATCGCCAAGGCGAAAGAACTGGGCAAGCCGGTGCATACCCTTCCTGAACCCGGACGAGTGGCGGAGCTGCTCATCCAGAGCATTTTGCAAAAGTACAACATGACCGCAGACGGTCAGCAGGACAAGCAGCCCAAGGCTGCGGAAAGTGAGCAACACAATGATGAACGATAAGAGCCAGAATACCAGTGCCCCGGAAGTGCGTCGTATTCTCCCGGTGATGCTGAAGGTCGAGAATCTCCACATCCATCTGGATGAGCGCAGCACCAGCAACACCTATTTCAATGGTGTCGAGGATCAGGACGAGGAGCCGGATGTCGACATCGAGGCCATGATCGCCGCCATCTGCGCAAAGACCGGCCTGTGCAAGCAGTCTGTCATGATGGTTCTGGATGCTCAGGCTGAGTATCTGGATGCTGTCTGCGGTGAGGATGAGGTGGACGAGGATGAGTGAGATGCTGACCGGTCCCAAGAAGATCGTTGATGGGCTGACGGAGGTGTTCCGTGGCCTGACCCAGATGTGCGAGGGGATGGCAGAGCAAATCGAACTCCTGGAGTTCACTTCTGAGGATGCGGAGGACGAGGATAAGCGGCTCCCTCCGGCCAAGCTCCCGCCCGTGGACACAGCACCAAAGGTGCAGGACGTTCCGCATCCTCGCAAGAAGCCGGTAAAACGTCCTCGTAAGCAGGAGGACACTCCGCCTGCGGTGGAGGAACAGCCCAAGGAACCTGCCGAAGAAGCTCCTGCAGAGGAAAACTCTGCCGCAGATGAGGCAAAGGAGAAGCTGGCCGACTTCCCGGTTGATCCGGCGGATGACCTGCCCTTTGATGTGGATACCGGCCAAAAAGCTGAACCCGAACAGCCTGCCGTGACTATCTCCAAGGATGAGATCACGGCGGTCATCGTGGCAAAGATCAAGCAGAAGCGCAGCAACAACGAGAAAATCGGTCAGTTGCTGAAGACTTACGGTGTGGGCCAGCTTTCTGAACTTCCGGCATCCAAGTACGAGGCATTCCTCGCAGACATCTCCCAGCTGTAACGGAGGTGTCTCATGCCCGAAGTTCACGCGATCCTCTCTGCGTCCAGCTCCAAGAGATGGCTCAACTGTACGCCATCGGCTCGGCTGGAGCAGAACTTCCCCAATGAATCCTCGGTGTATGCCGAGGAGGGAACCGCCGCTCATGCACTGGGCGAGTACAAGCTCCGCAAGTATCTGCATGAGCGAGTCAGGCGGCCGACCTCCGAGTTCGATAACGAGGAGATGGATGCGAACACCGACATCTATGCAGAGTTCATCATCACGACCGTGGAGAAGATCAAGGAGACTTGCCCACATCCGCTGGTCATGGTAGAGGAACGACTGGACTACAGCTATCTGGTTCCGCAGGGATTCGGTACAGGCGACTGTGTCATCATCGCAGACGGAACCCTATACGTCATGGACTACAAAAACGGAAAAGGCGTGTTTGTCAGCTGTGACCACAACCCACAGATGATGCTCTACGCCCTCGGTGCTTACCACGCCTATGGGTATCTGTACAGCATCACCAAGGTGTCCATGACCATCATCCAGCCCCGGCTGGAAAACATCTCGACGTTTGAATGCAGTGTGGAGGAGCTGCTGGACTGGGCAGAAACCTATGTCCGCCCCAGAGCAAAGCTCGCCTTTGAAGGCAAAGGTAAGCAGGTTCCCGGCGACTGGTGTCGGTTCTGTCGTGCCCGTACTTCCTGCAAAGCCTGTGCTGCTGAAGCAATGGCACTGGTCAAGACCGAGTTCCTTGATCTGGATGCCGGTGTGCTGGCAGATGAGCAGGAAGAAACGGATGCCACTGCATCCTACGACCCGGACACCACAGCACCGACCTTTAAGTCCCCGGCACTTCTGTCCAAGGCGGATATCGAGAAGATGCTTCCCACGTTGAACCGCATTGAATCCTGGATCGAAGCCATCTTCGCCTATGTCAGCTCCGAGGCTATCAACCACGGTGTCTGCTGGGATGGCTACAAGGTGGTGGAGGGCCGCAGCAAGCGGCAGTTCCTTGACCTGAAGACGGTGGCAACCGCAGCCACACAGGCAGGCTACAACGACATCTACAAGACTGAGATGATTTCTCTGACCGAGTTTGAAAAGCTCATGGGAAAGAAGAAATTTCAGGAGATCCTGGGTGAATATGTCGTGAAACCGCCCGGTAAGCTGGCACTTGTTCCAGACTCAGACCCCAGACCGGCAGTTGATCTCGATACTGCCGCAGACGAATTTACACCACTCGAATAAAACATAATGGAGGATTACAAATCTATGGCTACTGCAAACAAGACTATGAGCGCGACCAAGGTCGTCATCCCTTGCCGCATTTCCTTTGCCAACATCTTCGAGCCCAAGAGCATCAACGGCGGTGATGCGAAATATTCCGTTTCCTGCCTGATCCCCAAGGCGGACAAGAAAACCCTGCTGGCGATCCACAAAGCTGTGGAGGCCGCCAAGGAGGATGGCAAGACCCGTAAGTGGGGCGGTAAGATTCCGCCTAACCTCAAGATGCCCCTGCGTGATGGTGACATCGACCGTCCGGACGATGAAAACTATCAGGAGCATTTCTTCCTGAACGCGACCAGCAAGGACGCACCGCAGGTGGTTGACCGCCATGTGCAGCCTGTGACCGACCCCATGATGGTCTACTCCGGCTGCTACTGCAATGTCAGCGTCAACTTCTACGCCTTCAACGCCAACGGCAATCGTGGCGTGGCGGCTGGTCTGGGCAACATCCAGTTCGTCAAGGA
>ERZ791864.568-NODE-568-length-36666-cov-4.370927_pt1 | contig 36666 bp, 25 predicted proteins | sample MGYA00510282_ERZ791864 | MGnify/ENA primary metagenome ERZ791864 (study PRJEB30046, sample SAMN00792087) | human gut metagenome | study: EMG produced TPA metagenomics assembly of the A metagenome-wide association study of gut microbiota in type 2... | reverse complement strand
TGTTTTTGAGCGAACTCGTCAATTTTTGCTCACAGCGTTGCCTGATTTTTCATAAATAGGTTTATCATACTGCAACAATCAAGTGAATACGCAAAAGCCTTGATTTTCTGCGAAAAACACCCCTAACTGCATACGAATTTGGAATCATACGCAAAAGTATTACGATTTGAAAAGCCGACAGGCCTTGCCGGACGGCGTTTTCGGGCATTTCAATGCCCGAAAATCATACCCCTTTATCCTGCTTTAAAATCGACGGCTTGAAATCCGCTTCAAAACCAACTTAAAAGCCATCAATTTTCGTTTCAAAAATCATAAAATTTTAAAGTCAAAGCCTTTCATATTCTTCGTCGATAAACCCTAAAGCACGGTGCATTAAATCTTGTTGACCGTGTATAGATTGCTCTTTTGTTCGCCGCCGATAAACCGCTTCGAGATCGTTATGTAACCACTGCTTTCCAGCGAATGCAAAACTTTTCTGCAAGTAGATGCACACATCGAACAGCTTTTCGCAATCATCGGCACCGACCAAAAACTTTGCCCCGCCGAGTCCTTTGCCCGAACGAGAAAAGAATAAATAATAAATTCATTTGGCGATAACCGTTCATCAAAAATTCTGTTAGGCAAAAGAAAAAACTGACCACTGCAATTTTTACGCATACGAAAACCTCCTTTAAAATTATTCGAGAGAATATTTTGCTGAGTGAAAACCAAAAAGAAAAACACCGTTCAAAAAACTCCCTCTACTATACGGAGAAAAATTTCCATTTTGTTCGGGTGTTTTGCAAAATTCTTTATACCTTGTTTACATTTGATTTCACCACAGCAAAAATACCCCTCTATAATACTGAGAAAAATTAAAGTTTTGTTGATGTGTTTTCAGAAAAAATTTATAAATTAATTTCACGCAAAAAGAGGTTTGCCACAAACTGTAGGGCAAACCTCATCTTTTATATTGTTTATCCATCAAAAATACAAAGGTAAATATAGAAAATCGTACTTGCAATGTCGCTTTATTCAAGATGAAATACCGTCCGTAAGCTTTACAATTAACTTGCCTATGTAGACTAATGAGCAAAAAATTCTTGGAACAGATAGTAAAATCACTTGCTGAGCAAGAGCAAGTTACAGAAAAGCTTAAAGCAACCGATATGATGTTGTGAGTAAAAAAGATGAATAGCATTCACAAAGCAGAAATCATTAATGAACAAGTGATTTATAGAAGAGAAAAAGCCACAACTTACAGAGAAAATTCCGTAGGCTGTGCTTAAATTTATTCGCTTTATTAAATTTAAAATCTTAGCGAGCAGTCCGTTTGGCTATCCAAACGGTAATTTTTTCACTAAAGACACCCTAAGACCTGATGAAACAGCCGATAATTTGCCTTATGAGAAAGTAGGCAATAACGAGCCTGTGTGCATTGCCGACGAAGTGCCTTTTGATATTCCAGATACATGGGAATGGGTGAGATTTAGCAGCGTAGTTAATTATTCTATAGGGAAAACACCACAAAGAAAAGCAACCGAGTATTGGAACAATCCTACTCATAGTTGGGTTTCCATTGCAGATATGGTTACAGACGGTCATATTTCAAAAACCAAAGAAGGCGTTAATGACTATGCATCGGATAAAATTTTCAAAGGCAAAAAAAGCCCTGCTGGAACTTTGTTGATGAGCTTTAAACTTACAGTTGGTAAAGTGTCATTGTTAGATATTGATGCATTCCATAATGAGGCAATAATATCAATTTACCCATTTGTTGATGACGACAAAACTATGACCTCGTATTTATTTGCGGTAATGCCGTTGCTTTCGAAACTGGGTGAAACTAAGACAGCTATTAAAGGCAATACTCTTAATTCAGATAGTTTGGACAATTTGTGGATCCCATTGCCTCCATTTAACGAGCAAAAAAGAATTTGCGCCAAACTTAACGACCTTATTCCTTTTATAGATAAATACGGAAAATATGCGCAAGAAGTAAGCACTTTAAGAACTTCTTTTCCAGAGCAGTTAAAAAAATCAATACTTCAAGAAGCAGTACAAGGAAAGCTCGTACCGCAAGATCCAAATGACGAACCTGCTTCTGTATTACTTGAACGCATAAGAGCCGAAAAACAAGCACTTATTAAGGCAGGTAAAATCAAAAAAGATAAGAATGAATCTGTAATTTTTAGAAGGGATAATTCTCATTATGAGAAGTTAAACGGAATTGAGCATTGTATAGACGATGAAATCCCGTTTGAGATTCCCGAAAATTGGTGCTGGTGTAGACTTGGAACTATTGCTTCTATATTAGGCGGAAAGAGAATACCAGCAGGGAGAAAATTATCTAATGAAAATACCGGGTATACATACATTAGAGTTTCGGATATGAAAGACGGATTTGTTTCGACAGAAGATTTACATTATGTGCCTAAAGATATATATCCGAGTATTTCAAAATATATCATTAAAAAAGAAGATGTGTTTATAACTGTTGCAGGAACGATTGGCAGAGTAGGTAAAATCCCTCCAGAGCTTGATGGTGCGAATTTGACAGAAAATGCTGATAGGCTTGTTTTCACAACAATTGATCAAGAATGGCTTATTAAAGAATTACAATCTAATTTAATTCAAAGTCAAATTGCTGAAGCTACAACTAAGGTCGGTCAACCAAAACTTGCAATAACGAGAATAGAAAAACTCTTAATAGCATTACCACCCCTTAATGAGCAACACCGAATTGTATCCGTATACAACTCGATTTTGCCAATGATAGAGCAGTTGTAAAATTACCTCTGTTATAATCATAGTGAAAGGAGGTCTTTCGCTATGATAGATAAAGAAAAATTTGAAAGACACTTGAGAGGTACTAACCTCTCTGAAAACACGATTTCATCATATTTGTTTGCGGTTAAGCAATACAGTGAACAATATGGCGAAGTCACAAAGAAAAATTTGCGTGAGTATAAGGTTTGGCTTATAGAAAGCTACAAGCCCAAAACAGTAAATTTGCGATTACGAGCAATTAACTGTTACCTTGAAAGCATAGGAAAAGAAAAATGGAAATTGCCGTTTGTTCGAGTACAGCAAAAAGCATTTCTTGAAAATGTAATAAGCGAAGCTGATTATGAGTATTTCAAAGCTTGTCTCAAAAACGAAGATGAAATGTTTTGGTATTTTGTTATTCGTTTTTTAGCTGCCACCGGTGCAAGGGTAAGCGAATTGATACAGATTAAGGTTGAACATATAAAGCTCGGGCATCTCGATTTATATTCAAAAGGCGGTAAACTTAGAAGAATATATATTCCAAACTCTTTACAAGAAGAAGCCCTTTCTTGGTTGGCAGAAAACCACCGTGAAAGCGGCTTCATTTTTTTGAATAAATATGGCGATAGGATTACTACTCGTGGTATTTCGGGACAATTAAAAAAATATGCAATAAAGTATGGAATAAACCCTGCCGTGGTTTATCCTCATTCATTTCGTCACAGATTTGCGAAAAGCTTTCTTGAACGATGTAATGATATAGCTTTTCTTGCTGACCTTATGGGACATGAAAGTATTGAAACAACCCGTATTTATCTTAGAAAAACTGCAACCGAGCAAAGAGAAATAGTCGATAAAATAGTGAATTGGTAAAGAAAAGGCATACACCTCAATTTTGAAGTGTATGCCTAAAATTATATAAAAAGGGAACCAGATTTCTCTGATTCCCTTAAGTGTGTATCCGAAAACACACACCCCTATTACTAATATTATTATACAGAAATTTTAATATTATGTCAATAGTTAAATGGAGCTTTTAAGAATTGCAATTCTCGATTTCAAATCAGGATGTATAACAATATTCGAAACACTTGAATCTACTGAGTTTAAATAAGTTTCAGTTATTTTTTCAAAATCTCTAATTAAAGCCTTAATTTCAGTTTTTGAAACATTTAATAATCTTAAATAATAACATATTAAAATTAAATAATCTCCTATAGTCTTAAAATTGATATATGGCAATCCAAATTCTTGAATTAAACATTGCCTCATAGCAGGCGAAGGATCTATTTTCTTAAATCGAGCGTCAAAAACAACAGAATTGTGAGCTATTGCATTTCTTAAATCTTTTAATGTATACAAATACTTATATATTAATTCACGATTAGTATCAACTGATGTGACATTCATTCCTAAATCAGTTGTTATATTAGCTCTTGTTTTGATATTAAGACAAGACAACAAATAAGCAAAATCTCCTAATGTCAAAATTTCAAACAAAGCCCATAGTGGTACGCCATTGTATCCCATATTGTTGTAAAAATGAACTATTTGAGGATTATTTTTGTCATAAGCTCTTGATAATGAAGCTTGAATGTTCTTTTCTAGAATCAATTTATTGTGTTGAGCTTTTTTCCTAACATTAATATCAGTCCCTGTAGGAAAACTATTATATCCTGCAACTACCTTATCATGCATTTGCTGAATGTTTTCAGAATTCGAATCAATCATTATTCTTTCTAAAGAAATATTTTTTACTGCAGTTTCTATATACATTATTTTTCCATAGAAAAGAGATTTAATATCAGAATCATACTTAATTGTAGCATAAACTTCATTATAATTAGAAAAAGGAATAGGCCTATTTGCCGTTTTAAAAAATCTATATCCTTTATATCCGTGAAAATAACCTGTATTAATCAATTGTTTCTTTTGCTTGCTTCCAGATATTGTAATTCCATTTTTTCTTAGATGTCTCATCAATGCATCAGTTGTTTTAAAACTCAAAAGCCTAACCTCCTTATCTATTATAAAATTATATAGCATACTTTAATTAAAATCAATAATAAACGATAAATATATAACAATCAATTCAAATTTCCTCACAATATAAAAGCACTTTATCTATCATTTCGACAATTCTGTATTGTTCTTGTAAAGGTGGAAATGGAAACAGTAGCTGATGTAAAACTTTCGAAGACAATCCTTGAATGCCTATACCTTTTCCGCCGATTAAACCCATATGTTTATAAAGATAAAAAATATAATAGTAAAATTTTACATTAACTGGAATATACGAACGCAATCTATGAATGTGGTTTTGAATTCTCATAGGAAAATCATAATTCCATATTGCTGCTCTACCAATATCTCCGCCCTCACAAACTAACAGATCACCTTTGATAACCGTACATTTCTCAACTTCTGCGTCAGTAAAAGGCATTTCTTTTAATCTATCAAGTACAAATTTATCCCAATACAAATTTGATGTTGTGATATATGTTAGTTTTGTGCCAATTTTATTTGATGAATTCAATGCCTTACCGGTATTGTGTTGAAATAAGGTTCCAAGCCTAACCCAACACCAATTATCTGGAATATCAAACGGGATTTCATCGTCTATACAACGCTCAATTCCGTTTAACTTCTCATAATGAGAACTCAATCAGCTAAGAAATTAACTCTTGAAAAAACTTTCAAAACAGAATTTACTATACGTTCTTGTTCCTTTACAGGGGGAAGTGGAATTAAATAATTTGATATAAAATCCTTACCAATACGTTGTTGACCTGCAGTTCCGCTAAAATTTTTCACTCCATTTTTGATAAACTCATTTGTTTTGAAAAGCAGTAGAATATATTGCATACACAATTGTGAAGTAACATCTCTAAGTACATGCAACTCAGTTGTTCCGGCACCAATTCCGTTTGGTAAATTTGCAATAACCGCAGATTTTCTGTTTTGAAAACAAGGAGTTATTTTTGCTACAATAACATCGTTATTTGCAAAATGAGTAAATCCAGATTTAATTTTTCCCCATTTTCGTTCTTCAAAAGAATGCTCATTATTAAATCCATCTTTTATGAGTACCATTGGTACAAAACCGGCATCTGTATCGTCACTTAGATTATTACGAGGATTAACCTGTAAAAGAGAGCCAATTCTACACCATTCCCAAGTATCAGGTATTTCAAAAGGAATTTCATCATCAATACATACTTCTTCAGAACCACGCTTTTCATAATGAGAATTATCCCTTCTAAAAATTACAGATTCATTCTTATCTTTTTTGATTTTACCTGCCTTAATAAGTGCTTGTTTTTCGGCTCTTATGCGTTCAAGTAATACAGAAGCAGGTTCGTCATTTGGATCTTGCGGTACGAGCTTTCCTTGTACCGCTTCTTGCAAAATGGATTTTTTAAGTGAGTCTGGGAATGAGTTATTTAATATAAGATTTTCTTTTTCTATTTTACTATATTCATTTGCTTTGCTTAATAAAGTAGACAATTTTATAATTATTCTTTTCATTTCTGCATAAGGTGGAAAAGGTATGGGAAGATTCATCAATTTTTCCCTTGAGAGATTATAAAATGCCTGTCCGGACTTATGTGTAATATTTCTGCAATTATCTCGATGGTACTTTGTAGCAAAAGCATACAACAAATATTTTGAAATGATATCATCATTAAAGAATGGTATCAGCATTAGCACAAATCCACCAACAACTACATCTTCATAATCCTGTGATACTAATGCAATTTTACCAATATGTTCTAAACTGCTAACAGAAGGAGTAATCATATAGTTCTTTTTTAAGAGCAGTTCTGTTTTAACATATTCACCGGAAATGAACACATCATCATTTTTGAAACTATAAAATTCATTTCCTATATTGCCACCTCTTAAAACGCGAATCATTTTGTCTGTTTTTTTAGAAAGAAATTCTTTTTTATATGACAAACCAGACATATTGGTAAAAAGGTCTCCAACCCTACACCATTCCCAACTATCCGGAATATCAAAAGGCACTTCGTCGGCAATGCACACAGGCTCGTTATTGCCTACTTTCTCATAAGGCAAATTATCGGCACCACGAAATATAATTGACGGGTTCTTTTCTTTTTTTATCTTGCCATCTTTAATAAGCTGTTCTTTTTCTTTTCTAATTCTTTCCAACAAAACCGAAGCCGGTTCGTCATTTGGATCTTGCGGAACAAGTTTGCCCTGAACAGCCATTTGTAATATTGAATTTTTCAGCTGTTGACCGGTCATTCTTCTTCCTCCGTAATATCAATTCCTAAAATATCTGTAATTTGATCAAGAATGCGATCAATATCAGCATTAAGGCTCGCTCTTTTTTCTTGATACTGCTGAATAAGTTCCTTAGGCGGTAAGATTTCTTCCTCTTCGTGAGGATAGCCGCAAAGGTCAATATTATAATTTTGGTCGGCAAGTTCTTGTGCCGTATATTTTTTTGCTTTGTCAAAACCGTCAATGGTGATTTCTTCTCTGTTATTCCACCACTCCATGGCCGGAGCAAAATGTTCCAGTTTCATAGGTTTTGTTTTTGAGAAGTTTTTATAACCATCCGGCATATCCAAACGGTAAAACCAAGTTTCTTCGGTTTTTCCGGTTCTATCAAAGAATAATATATTTGTGGTTATGGATGTATAAGGTGCAAAGACGCTATGAGGCATACGAATAACTGTATGTAAATTAAATTCAGAAAGAAGTTTTTTCTTTATAGCAACTTTTGCATTATCTGTACCAAAAAGAAAACCATCAGGTAAAATTACTGCTGCTCGACCATTCTTTTTAAGGCGGTACATAATTACAGACATAAATAAATCTGCAGTTTCGCTACTTGCAACATCATCTGGAAAATGTGCTTTAACACCCTCTTTTTCGTGTCCACCGTATGGAGGGTTCATCAAGATTACATCAAATTGATCTCTGACGGTATAATCAAGAACGTCACGGTTTAGAGAGTTGCCGTGTTCGATTTTAGGGACATCAATACCGTGAAGTAACATATTGGTTACACAAAGGATACACGGAAATTGCTTTTTCTCGACGCCGTATATAGAATTATCATATTTTTCTCTATCGCTAACGCTTTTTACTTGTGGCGCAAGTTCGTTAAGCCAGCTTGTTAAAAATCCTCCGGTACCACAAGCAAAATCTGCAACAGTTTCGCCGATTTGCGGCTTAATCATTTTAGCCATAAAATCCGTAACTGCTCTCGGAGTATAGAACTCACCGGAAGAGCCGGCACTTTGAAGTTCTTTCAAAATATCCTCATAAATTGAGCCAAATGCGTGGATCTCGTTATTATCATTTAAGTCAAGTTCGTCGATTATATTTATAACTTGTCTTAAAAGAACGCCGTCTTTCATATAGTTATTTACATCTTCAAATGCTGTTTTAACGATAGATTTTTTAATAGGAGTTTCTGCATCAACATCAAGATTTTTAAGAGTAGGAAATAGTGTGTTGTTTACAAAATCAAGAAGCTTATCGCCTGTTAAAGCATTTCCGCTTTTGTCATCATAAGCCCAATTGCTCCAACGGCAATTGTCCGGTATAATTGATGTATAATCATCATCTTCGACTTCCCAGTCATCTTCTTTGGCAGCATACACTTTTAAAAAGAGTATCCAAGCCATTTGCTCAATTCTTTGTGCATCACCATTGATACCTGCATCATTACGCATAATATCTCTTATTCTTTTTACAAAATTTGATAAATTAGTCATATTAAGCCACCATATACAATTCGCTTTCTAATTCTTTAATTGCGGATAAATAGTTTTCTTTTCCGCCAAACATTTTCATTATTTTAGCCGGCGTTCCAAACTTTGAAAACGGATCAAGTTTTAAAACAGCATTATTTTCAATATCATAAACGCCGTTATCCATATATTTATCAAGCAAAGCCTCTAAAACTTCACGAGCAACGCCGCTGTATTTGCTTAAAAAATCTCTTTTCTTTACATTGTTTGCTCGTTCTTTCCTTGTGAGTGGTTTTTGGTCATACGCCACATGACAAATGAAATCAAAATCATCTACATCGGACATATTTTGCTCTTGCTTTAATTGTTCAAGGTCTATACCTTTATCAAGAAAAACATCACGAATGGCTTGCTTTTTGCTCTCGGTTTGCCACTTATTTATAAAGTTTTCAAGTGAGGCACATTCGCCGAGAACATTTGACTTAGTGTAATCTATTATGCTTTCACTTCGTAGTAGTTTGCCGTTTGCATCATAAACCGATACTATTTTTCCTATAACCTCAACCCTACATCCGTTCTCATCAACAATTGGTTTATGTGTTGGTGAAGGTGGCGGATCAATCGGTTTGGGTGGGTCAATAACAGGTCCCGGTTTCGTAGGTTCGTCCGGTTTGGGTGGATAATTCGGGTCAATTTCTATCGGTCCGTCCCAATCAGGGTCAGCAAATAATCTTGTTACATTTCGGAAATCCATAACAACGAAATGTGTTTTACCGTCTGCTTCTCTAATACGAGTACCTCTGCCTATAATTTGCTTAAACTCCGTCATTGAATTTATCATTTCATCAAGCACAATTAACTTTGTCATTTTGCAATCTGCACCGGTAGATAAAAGCTTAGAAGTTGTGGCAATCACAGGGTATTCTGATGAAACAGATATAAAATGCTTTAATTTGCCTTTTCCAAATACATCTGAACCGGTAATTCGCACAACATAGTCCGGATTTTGCTGAACCATATCTTGGTTGAGTTTAACAAGTTCATTTCGCATACGATCAGCGTGATCTTCATTTGCACAAAATACAATAGTTTTTTGCATTCTATCAGTACTTTTTAGATACTTAGTGATTTCACTTGCAACCTCTTTGGTTCGTCCATCTAACACAATTTTATAATCAAAATCACTGTTAGTATATACTCTGTCTTCAATCAAGGCGCCGGATTTGTCTCTTTGCCCGGAAGTGGGTCTCCAGCCATCACCAATGTTAGTTTTAACATTGATAACTCTAAACGGAGCCAAAAATCCGTCGTTTACGCCCTCCTTAAGGCTGTAAGTATATACAGGTTCACCAAAATACGAAAGATTTGAAACATCTTTTGTTTCTTTTGGCGTTGCAGTCATACCGAGCTGAGTTGCAGATGAAAAATACTCAAGTATTTTATGCCAATTACTTGCTGTTTTCGCCGAACCACGGTGACATTCATCGACTACAACTAAATCAAAAAAGTCTTTATTAAACAGTTGTTCAAATCTACTTACAGTATCGTCATTCTCAACATCTTCGTCATCACCTGCAAGTTGTTGATAAAGAGAAAAATACACTTCGTGAGATGTAATTGTTGTCGAATCATCTTTGGCAAAATTGATTTTATGTATTGTTTTTTCAAGAGGTTGAAAGTCCTGTGCTATCGACTGATCAACAAGAATATTTCTATCGGCTAAATATAATACTTTCTTTTTTAGTCCTGATTTCAAAAGTCTGTATATTATCTGAAATGCGGTGTATGTTTTACCTGTACCGGTAGCCATTACAAGCAATAAGCGGTTTTGCCCTTTTGCGATTGCTTCAACAGTTCTATTGATTGCAATTCGTTGATAATAACGAGGAGAATATGTTGCCTGACTTGAATAATACGGCTGATTTATAATCGTTTCCTCTGCATCAGATAATCCGGTGCCTCCATTGGCTTCCTGTATAGCTCTTGCTGATAATTCTTCTAATGTCGGAAATTCATCAAGCCGAATTTGTCTTTCTGATCCCGTCAAAAAGTCGTGTTCATAAAAGCCATCGCCATTTGAACTATATGCAAAAGGTATATCAAGCATTTTAGCATATTCTATTGCTTGCTGTATGCCGTAGGAGACAGTATGATTATTATCCTTGGCTTCGACAATGGCAATCGGATTGTTTGAATTAAGATAGAGAATATAGTCTGCTTTTTTTGCAGGCTCTCGTTTTACAACATTACCCTTTAAATTTATCTTTCCGTCAGTAAATTTAACCTGAGTTTCCATTGTGATTTTATCGCTCCAACCTTTTGATTGAATAGCCGGTGTTATAAAATTATATTTTATATCTTCTTCAGTCATTTGCTTTTTATCTAAAATCATACCGATTCTCCTTTGTTTCTGATAATTAAAAGTTATCGGAAGTTAAATTGCAGAGATTACCAAGCTGCAATCGCATAATAAGCCAAAATTATTATACCATAATCAAAACTAAAATTAAATATATAAAATTATATTGTACAATTTGTACAATTTTTATGACAGCACTTACCGCTTATCAATTTTGATATGCGGTTAATTTTAAAACTTTTTTGCCTTATAGGGTGCAAAACGTCTTTCCCAGTTCAAACAAGTGACATGAGTTTTTATAATGCAGAGATTATCAAAGAAAGCAAAATAAGAACGGGATTTTTTCATAAATTTTGAAACGGGCAGAAGAACATATTGTATTAAATGCAAAAACAAATATAAACAGAGCCACAAGGCAATCATAGCTTTGTGTCCGAAGTACAAATCCAAAAGAGGTGCTAAAAGCGATAAAAATCGCCGTGAATATGACAATAGCGGTTAATTTAATATAGCGATACTGGTTTTCAATAAAAAGCCGATACAAAAGAAAAAATCACCGATTTCAGCACCGAATAAATACAGAATCGGAGGTAATACAGTGAATAGATATTTCAAAATGTCGGATGCCAAAACCGTTGTTTGAAGAAAAATACAGATCAGTTTAGACAGACGAAAAAATGCTGTACATTCTTTTGCTTGACCGAATTTATTCGTATGCAAAAACAGTTGGATAGATAAACAAGGCACACATTTTAATGCCACGGACAAAGAAAATGTGATCAAACAATTTGAAGAGTCGCTTACAGAATTGAAAACATCATGAAGTAATAAATTTTGCTGTATATATTCTTAAGTGAAATTTTATTTTCATTGTGTTATTGTCGTAGTGAAAACGTTTGTTAGCTTATTTCTTATATTTGAAGTTTATGGCTTAAATCATCTACACTTGTTTTGGTAGTGATTTGCTATTTTGAAAAAGTAAGTATTCTTGATATGTTTTAGAAAAAATATTTGAGTTAGTACTAAAATTTACTCGTTTGTCGTTTGCAATGTTGTTTGTAAAATAGAATTATGATATAATAATCACATTAAGATATGACTAAGGAATCGAGGAAAAAGTATGAATGACAATCCACGATGCTTATATAATAATATTTTTGATGAATTTATAAATGAAGATGCAAATGCAATATTAGGTGAATTGTGTGACCGCTATCACGGTAACGCTTTAACCACAACGATTGAAGCGTGGAAGAATGAAATTACAATTATGCAAGACGTAATTTTGCAATTAGATAATTATGATGGCAAAATTATATTTGAGTATGATATTCCACGATTAGGCAAGAGGGTTGATGTTGTTCTTCTCTTAAACGGAATCATTTTTTGTTTGGAATTTAAGAATGGTGAGAAAAATATTCTTGAAAATGATATTGACCAAGTGCTTGATTATGCTCTTGATTTGAAAAATTTTCATAAGCTGAGCGAAGATAAAATTATAGTTCCTATATTGATTGCAACAGAGTATAAAAATCATACAGATATAATTAAAATGTCCGTCTATGATGATAAGGTTGTCAATCCATTAGTTACAGGCAAAACCGGATTATTAGAAGTGCTTTCTAAAATACTTTTACGCTATCCAAACGAGTCAAAAGTTGATGATAATTGGATTATAAGTCCTTATGCACCAACGCCGACAATCATTGAAGCGGCAAGGTCTCTGTATGAAAATCATTCCGTCGAAAATATAACAAGGCATGAGGCGGATAAAGTTTCAACTGACAGAACAATATCATATATTCTCAATGTAATAAATGATAGTAAAATGAATGGAGAAAAGAGTATTTGCTTTGTAACCGGTGTTCCGGGAGCAGGTAAAACACTTGTAGGACTTGATGTAGCTATTAAACAAACTTATCAAGGACAAGATGTTCCTGTTGAAGATGAAGGTGCAGTGTATCTTTCCGGTAATGGACCTTTGGTAGCAGTTTTAACTGAAGCTCTTGCACAGGATAATCGTAAAAAATGTATAGCGTCTGGTGAGAAAAAGAAGCTCACAGACTCCAGAAGAGAAGTTAGCAAGTCTATCCAAATGATTCACAGATACCGTGACAATATGCTTGCTAAAATAAAAAATCCCGTTGAAAACGGTATATTGGAAATTGATCCTGAAAAAGCAATCAAGTTGGAAAAATCCGGCTTTGGTGAAGTGGAGCATGTTGCAATATTTGACGAGGCACAACGTTCGTGGACACATAAAAGATTAGCGGATTATCTCAAACGAGGTGGTACTTATGGCAACAAATTAAAAGTTCCCAATTTTCCAATGTCGGAAGCGGAATTTTTGATTTGGTCATTAGATCAAAGAGAGGATTGGGCAACTATCGTTTGCTTGGTTGGCGGTGGTCAAGAAATAAACACCGGTGAAGCCGGCATTTCAGAATGGATTAACGCCTTAAATCATACTTTCCCTGATTGGAAGGTGTATATTTCACCAAAATTGACCGAAGCTGAATATGCGGAAGGTAAAGTAAACGAACTTTTAGAGAAGAATAATCATGTTACATATTCAGATGATTTGCATCTTGGTGTATCTTTAAGATCTTTCAGGGCAGAAAAATTGTCCGCCTTTGTTCATTCTTTGTTGAGTTTTGAAGATAATGCGGCAGAATTGTATCAAGAAATCAAAGATAAATATCCGATTGTTTTAACACGAGATATTCAAAAAGCTAAAAGATGGTTGCATCAAAAAGTAAGAGGTAGCGAGCGAACGGGAGTGTTAATGACAAAAGAGTCTGCTCGTTTCAAGCCGCTTGGAATTCATATATTGCCTTCCGGCGATGAAAATGCAGTTCATTGGTTTTTGGATGATAAGGTGGATACCAGATCTTCAAATTATCTTGAAGATGCCGCAACGGAAATTCAAGTGCAAGGATTGGAATTAGATTATACGTGTTTGCTTTGGGATGCCGATATGCGATATGAAAATGGAGAGTGGCATTTTTACAAATTCAACGGCCATTCAAAATGGAATGAGCAAATCGCAGCAGATAGTGAAAATAAAAAAGAATTGCAAAAATATATGCTCAATGCATATCGAGTTTTACTAACTCGTGCAAGGTCGGGTATGGTGATTTGCGTGCCGTATGGTAATGGCAACAAAACATCTACCGGCTTTTGGGAGGACAGCACACGTCTGCCGGAGTATTACAATGGAACTTATGAATATTTGAAAAGCTTGGGAATTGAAGAAATTTAACGATTGCTCAAAATTCCGAATTTGCAGAGGTACAATATGAAAATAACATACATTAATCACAGTGGGTTTTTGGTTGAAACCGAGGACTGCTATTATGTTTTTGATTATTACAAAGGCGAGATGCCGAGGCTTGACAAAAGCAAGGAAGTTATCGTCTTTTGCAGTCATTTTCACCAAGATCATTTCAATCCGAAAATCTTTGAAATTCTTGATGATATGGGTATGAATTATCAGGCTGTTTTGGCGAAAGATATCAGCAAAAAGAAGTATCCTGCCGGTGTGAAAATCACGACGGCTTATCACGATCAAACCTATATTCTTGACAACGACACACAGGTTAGTACGCTTCTTTCAACCGACAGCGGTGTTGCTTTTATCGTCAAGACAATCGAGGGCGCAATTTACCACGCAGGTGATTTGAACGATTGGCATTGGGAAGGTGAGACGGAAGCCGATAACCGCCACATGACCTCCATGTACCGTGCAGAGATTGACAAAATCAAGGACACTCATTTTGATGCGGCATTCGTTCCCCTTGACCCAAGGCAGGAGGAACATTATGCCGACGGTATGCTTTATTTTTTGAAACATGTCGATTGCAACGCCGTTTTTCCTATGCATTATTGGAACGAGCCGAGCGTGATTGATAGGTTTATCACCGAATATCCGCAGTATAAATCACGAATAAAAAATACAGAATCAGCAAAAGGAGAAGAAATATGAGCTTTAAAATGATTCACGAAAACTATAATGTTTCTGATTTGGATAGGTCGATTAAGTTTTATGGCGATGCGCTTGATTTGCACGAGGTCAGTCGAAAAATCACCGACGATTTTATTATCGTTTATTTGAGCAATGATTCAAGCGATTTTGAGCTTGAACTTACTTGGCTTAAAGAACATCCGCAGCCGTACGATTTGGGCGAATGTGAATTCCATTTGGCATTTAAGGCAGATGATTTTGACTTAGCGCATAAAAAGCACGAAGAAATGGGTTGTATTTGCTTTGAAAATCCTGAAATGGGTATCTATTTCATCGAGGACCCGGATGGCTATTGGCTCGAAATTTTGCCGTGATTAAGTTACACTATAATAAAAAGAGTTGAGAAATTGTGTTTCTCAACTCTTTTATGTTTATACAAACAGTTCTTTTAACTATAATTAACCTTACGTAGCCATTCGAGTAACAACTCCGTTTTGTTTTGATTTTTTCTTGCTCTTCCCTTATAAATCCGCAATAATCATTGATTTTAAGTGCTCTGTGTGATATACTAAACTTGTATAATTGTAACTATCTGAAAGCGAGGAAAATCTAATGGATTCTAACATCGAGCGCTGGTACTCAATGAAAGAAATATGCGAATATCTTGGCGTCAGCCGTGATACCGTACTTGATTGGATAGAAAGAAGAAATATGCCCGCAGCAAAAATCGGACGCCTTTGGAAATTCAAAGTCAGCGAAATTGACGCTTGGATGAAATCCGGTATTGCAGCGGATAAATAATCAAATTTCGGAGGCATATATGAGTTTTATTGAATCTTACAAGCATCTTGATAAAATATGCGGAGAAATATTTGAAACTCAATATGGAGTATCCGCCTATATAGAGGAAATGCTAAACAATCCTCGTGGCTCTTTTCTTGTCAGAGGATGGGAAAATGATTTAAAACAACTAAAGCATTATCGTTGGATTAGAAATCAAATAGTACACGAACCCGATTGCTACGAAGAAACTATGTGCGAAGCCGGAGACGATGAATGGCTTGATGATTTTTATGAAAGAATAATAAATCAAACTGATCCTCTTGCAATGTATTTTCAAGCAACAAAACCACATCCTGTTGCAAAATCCGCACAAAATCACGAACCGGCTCAACCGCAATATACATATTCTAAACAGCATAGCCAACCAAAACATAAATCAAAAAAGGTCGTAAGATGGATTGTGTTTTCAATTATCGTGGCTGTTGTTCTAATGTACTTAGTACTTAAATACTTTATTAATTGATTTTGGAGGTGCAAATATGCCGGATAAAAATTGGCAATTTGAACTTGAAGAATATATAAAACAAGGCGAACCCGACAAAGCCGAAAAAAGCGAAGCGTGGCAAACTGCCATCGGTTTGCAGGCTGTTGACGGGCTGAATACATCTGACTATTTGTTAGATACCGCCAAAGAGCATATCGAGGGCAAAATCACAATCGACGAGGCTCAAAAGCGTATTCACAGTTACTATGAGCAGCGTTGCGTACGCACCGAAACGGAAAACGAAACCAAAGAAGCGGACATTGTTTCGGCAAGAATTGCAAAGTTGTTGGGAGAAAAAGCGTTTCAGTTCTCTCCTGCCGAGTGGCTTTCGATTCATCGCAGACTGTTCGAGGGCGTATTCAGTCACGCAGGACAAGTCAGGCAGTACAATATCACAAAGAAAGAGTGGGTACTGAACGGCGATACGGTTACCTATGCGGATTGGAACAGTATTAAGGAAACCTTAGATTACGACTTTTCAACCGAAAAACAGTTTTCTTATGAGGATTTGTCCGTAGATGAAGCTGTAAAGCATTTGGCAAAATTTGCTTCGGATATTTGGCAAATTCACCCGTTCAGCGAGGGAAACACCCGTGCAACTGCAGTATTTATAATAAAGTATATGAAAACATTCGGTTTTAGCGTAAACAATGACGCATTTGAGAAATATTCTTGGTATTTTCGCAACGCTTTGGTTCGTGCAAATTACAATAACCTGCAAAAAGGCGTCCATTCCACGACGAAGTTTTTGGAAATGTTCTTTTCAAATCTTTTGTTAGATACGCATTACGAATTGAAAAACAGATATATGCACATTGATTATGTGGATGAAAACATATTCCAAAGTATCAATTTCAAAGTTTCAAAGTGTCAATTTGATACTTTAGACTGCACTTTGGAAGAGCTTGCAGTTTTAGAATTAGTGGCAAAGAACCAGACAATAAAACAGCAAGAAATTGCAGAACAAACCGGAAAATCCATTGCAACGATAAAGCGAATTATGAAATCCCTGCAAGATAAAAACTATATCCGCCGAGAAAACGGCAAGAGATACGGTAAGTGGGAAATATTGGTTTGATATACGGTTTCCTCGACTCATAAATGGCAAACTGGAGGTGTAAGTATGAGTGAAAAGACCTTTGAAATCGGAATACCAGTAGATGAAAATGGATTCTTGGAGATGGAATGTGATTTTTGTAAGAATCGTTTTATGCTTCATGCAGACACATTTAAAGATGAAAGCTATTTGCACTTTTTCTGTCCAGTATGCGGTCTACCTAATGGAACCGATACATTTTATTGCACGGAAATTCTGGAAAAGATGGAACAGGTTGCATTGAATTATATGTATTCAGAATTAGAGAGAACTCTGGGGAAATCCATTAAGAAGTTTAATAAGAATGGCTTAGTGAAAATGTCGATGGACATTCCTAAAAAGGAGCCGGAGAAAGAAATATATCAATCCGTTAATGAGTATGAAACTGTTGAATTGAAATGCTGTGATTCTTCTGTGAAAGTACAGTATTTTGATAAGGAAATTGGCATTTATTGCCCGTTGTGTGGAGGGGCTAAACTGTGACAAAAAAAGAGTTAAGAAAAATTTCATTGCAATATAGAACGCTATCTTCTCAGATGTTGAAGATAGATTCCCAAGAGGAAATCAATTGTATCAAGATTTTCTTCGATTACATTACTAATACTTCGTTCATTATGAAATATATTTCTGAATGTCATAGAGAAGATTATGATTTTGCAGAAATATATAAAAACAAATCTTTGAACAATATGTTGACATTGCCTGATTCTCAGGAATCAATTATCGACTACGGATACCAGTTGTTGCAATATATCTTGGATGGTCCAAAACAATTACGCTCGTTGGCTTTTGGATATACAAACAGCAGAAAATTTAAGGATATGATTGCTGCCTTTATGCGTAAGACCATCGAGCCGTTTGTAACAGCGGTCAAGAGTTATCTGGAGCTTTCTTTGATTGATTGCCCAGAAAGTGAACAGGAAGTGACTGATGAATCACATGAGAAAACATTGTTTTTGTCGTATTGCCAAAAAGACTCTGACATTGCGAATTTGATAGAGGAAGGACTCGCACCACACATCAATGGAAAGGCAAGAATTTCACGAGATATTCGAGATGTTGAGTATCATGAAAGCTTCAAAAAATTCATGCAGACTATTGAGACGCACGATTTTGTAATAATGATCATTAGTGATCACTATTTGAAATCCAGAAACTGTATGTTTGAAGTGCTTGAAGTAATCAAGGATTCTCAGTTCCAGAAAAAGCTTGCATTTATTGTTCTTTCTGACGAAGATATTCAATACTACCAGAATCAGGATATTCCCTCTATTGGTGCTAAAGTATATTCTCTTGAAGGACAAACTACATACAGCTTATATTGGGAGAATGTAGAAACAGAATTACAAGGACAGATTGAAACTTTAGGCGATCCTACTCGTGCAATTCATCAAATCAAGGAGAAACGCATTGTTCAGAGAATTTTACTGGACCTACCTGAATTTATAGAGTTCCTTAAAGATGCCAAAGGACTACCTCTTTCTGAACATATTGATTCTGGATTTAAGGATATATTGAAATTTTTAGGAATTTAATTAACGGTCGAAACCATGTATCAAATAACAAGTGAGACAAGTCGAGGTGATAGCAAATGGCAGAAAGTAAACATTATTATGATTTTACAAATGAATTATCTGCTGATGAAATCTATGAGGGATTACTCGCTCACGGCCTTTTTACTGAAAAGCTTCCTCCGGTGTTCACAGCAAAAGGTTTTTTCGACTATTGCGAATCTCAGTCACCTGATTTCACTAAAAAACCAGCAGAATACATTTATCACGAGAGCATGAGAAATATCAACACACCCCGTCCTTTGGGTATTCCGAATCCTGCGGCATATCAGCGCTTGTGCAAATACATATCAGAGATATGGCCACAGCTTCAGCAATATTTTGAAGAAGAAACCAAAGCGCAGGAACATATTATCAGCAGAACCCACATCCGCAAGATGAAGGAATCTGATTCGCTGTTTTCTATGAACTATAAGAACTGGAAAGATGATGGCACACCAGAGCCGGATTTGTTGCTTGGAGCAAAATATTTGATTCATGCCGATGTTTCAAACTGTTTTCCGAGTATATATACCCATGCACTTTCATGGGCACTGGTCGGTAAAGAAGTAGCGAAGCAGAATCAAAAGAACGGTTCACAGTGGTACAACGAGCTTGATTTCCGTACAAGAAATGTAAAACACGGAGAAACGCACGGATTACTGATCGGTCCCCATGTTTCGAATTTACTGTCTGAGATCATTTTAGTTAAGATTGATAAAATCTTATATGACAAAGGATGGCGTTACATTAGAAATATCGACGATTATACTTGTTATGTTTCCACCTATGAGGAGGGGCAGTTATTTCTAACCGAGTTATCTGAACAGTTAAGAGCGTATGATCTGACTCTTAACCACAAGAAAACTTCCATAGATGAACTCCCGACGGCATCCGTTGAGCAGTGGGTACGAAAAATCAACACCTTTACTGCATTTGATACCAAAGAAAAGATGAATTTTAAGGAAGTCCGTGCATATTTGGATATAGCGATTGAATTGATGCAGGAAAACAATGATAATGCTGCTATTTTGAACTATGCCATGAAAGTACTGGCTAAGAAACAGCTTACAGAGAATGCGAAATCGTATTATGTGAAAACAATTTTTCATTTATCTATTATTTATCCATACCTAGTATTGCTGTTGGAAGAATATGTATTCAAACCGTTTGGCGTTGAAAAAACAGTGATTTCAAAAATATCCGCCTTGCTTTATAAAGAAGGCGTAAGGCTCAAAAATTATGAAGCAGTGTGTTATGCGCTGTATTATGCCAATAAATATGAATTCGAAATCAATGAACTCGATTTTGATGTGGCAAAAAGCAGCAATAACTGTCTGTTCTTGTTATTTAGCTACCTTTATTACGAGAAAAAGAAAGATAAAGCAGCAGTGAAATTGTACAAAGATTATGCTCGATCACTGATGGCAACAGAAATGGATAATTTCTGGCTATTTATATACGAGGTATTGCCGCAAAGTGATTTGCGGGATTATTGGAAAGCCATGAAGAAAAACAAGGTATCATTCCTTGTAGAAATTTAGGAGGTTATTTTCTTTTCTTTAATTCGCCTTGCATCAAACTCGGCATATTCATTTTAATTATAAATACTTTTCTTTAAGAAGCTTTGCTAACCGCTTTCATTACAATAAATAATTGTATAGCTTTATTTTTGCTGATTCGCTTTTCTTTACAAACAAGTTCAGTTGAATCGCTAATGTTCAATTTATTGGCAATTGCCTTACATTTAATCCATTGCTATATATTTTTTATTTGAACCCCTGCCGACAGCGACAATCAGGCTTTCATCACACATTTGCTTCGCAACAGTATATGCTTTTGTTCTTTTAACGCCAAGCAATTCCATAATTTCTGACTCTGTTATCTGTCCTTTTTTTGAAATAAAGTCCAAAATTTTTTCATTTTGCGGCGTAAAATAAGTTTTACGTTTCAAGGAATCAACAGCATTCATATTTGGCAAAATCATTTTGAATGTGTTATGCGTTACCTCAATGAGAGGCTGTACAGAACAATTTCCATATAATTTATAAATTCTTCGTATTCCTGTACCGTATGATTCAATAAGTTTTAGACGATGGAATATTTCGGCAAGATTTTTGTTTCTTGGCTGGGAAATACTGCTACGAATATATCTGCCGTTAAGCCGGGAAGAAGTCCACTGATAGATACAAATTCAATTTGCTTATCATTGATGTTGATAACGAACTTTTGCAATCTGTGCCACTTTTAACGGCGAATAATGTGTATTCCAAATTTATTCGTTATGTTCGTTATATTTACTTTTTCATTTACCACCAATTTCGTTGATATATGAAATTGCTTTGTTGGGATTGAATTTTACCGAAAATAATGATTGATGCAAATTATGATGCACAATTAAAAAGGCGTTGGAGATTTGGTTTCTCCAACGCCTTTCTTTTAATGAGTATATAAATCTAATCAATTACCTGAAACTTGATTTATATATCAAACTAATGTAGAATAATATGGAGATTATATTTTTGTTTCGGAGGTGAGTGACATAAACAAGATTTCAAGAGATATTTTTAAAGCGATTCATGAAGGTAAGTGGATTGCTGTGGAATACAGGAATAAACAGCAAAATGTAACAAAATATTGGATTGGAATTAAAAATATAAACCCGTATAAAAAATTGCTCATTGTTGATGGGCTTAATGTCGCTACATCGGAAATGAAAGAATTGAATTTGTATTATGATTCTATAATTGACGCTAATTTGATTGAAGGTTCATTTTGCAAAATAAACTCTAAACTACTTGAAGATATAGAAGAACATTCCTCAAGGTATTCGTTTATTTTTAATAATGTCACAAATTTGAAGCTTCTTGATTATTATAGCGAATGTAATAAACTCGATAACACTCCATATCGCAATGATTATAAACTTATTGATGAACTTGATGTGGATGTCATTGGGGAAGGGGATTATAATTTAAGCAATGAACAGTTTGAACATTTAGTCAAAGTTTATAATTATAATGCTAAAAATAAGAATCAAAACAAAATGCCTCGTTCAGTATCTTTGTGTATGAATATATGTAGTATTCATACTAAAAAAGGACTTTATGTACTTGCTTATAAAAAACTTTTGTTTGATGTCAAAAACCGTACCCTTACGCAAGACGATGAAGTATCTGTTTGTCGTGAGTTCACAGTTGACGGTGTAAAGATAAGTGCTCATTGGTTTCTTGATGCAGACGAGTTCCAATTACTTGATAAGTTTGAAGAAAATGCCGAACTTATTAAAGATTTAATTACTAAGAATAATCCTGAATACAACGGTGTTGATGATATGCCATATGTTATGGCTTTATCAAGAGATTTCACGATAAATCTTGATGAGGAGTATGATGCCATTCTTAAAATGTATGAAGATAACACGGTGACATATCCGATTAAAGCATTTTTTGGTGACTTAACGGCTAAGCCAAGGAGAATTAAAAATTACCCTTTGGCTTTATATAACGATAAAGTAAACCTTGACCAACTTTTAGCAATACATAACGGTTTGAAATATCCTATTTTGTATGTTCAAGGACCTCCTGGAAGCGGAAAAACAAACACCATTCTCAATACAGTTGTCACCGCATTTTTTAATAACAAAAGTGTTTTGATTTCATCGTATAATAATCATCCGGTTGATGAGATTTACCAAAAACTTTCTCATCTTAAATATAAAGGTAATGATATACCTTTCCCGATAATCCGTCTTGGAAACGGTAATAAACTTAAAGAAGCAATTAAACAAATGCGACATTTGTTTGAAATAACTGCTTCTATGAAAGTGTTTGATTCGTCATTGAACAGAAAAAAGAATGACGAAGAACACAAAACAAAAGCTCTAAGTGATTTACTTCGTAAATATGAAGAAAAGCTTGATATGAATGAACGAAAAGAAATGATAAGAACACTGATTTCTTCTTCAAATAACTTGACTTTTCTCACGGATTTGCAGGGAGAACAGCTTGCTAAAGTAAACAGCGCGCTTAAAGAAATCGGTGAAATTACAGAGGATGATATTAAGCCACTAATTACACAAGACAGACTTGAATTGTTAAAGTATTTGAATTTTACTTCAGCTAAGTTTGTTAAACGATTATCAGAACCTAAATATGAGGAACTTACTGATATTATATTCACTAAAGACTTAAACGAAGCAGCAAAGCAATTAAATCAGTATCTTTCAAATGATGAGAATTTTCAAAAGTTCCTCAAGATATTTCCCATTGTTGCAACAACAAATATTTCTGCTCATCGGTTGGGAGAACCAAAACAATATTTTGATATGGTTATTATGGATGAGGCAAGTCAGTGTAATACTGCGGTAGCGCTTGTTCCGATTATCAGAGGTGAACAGCTTTTGCTTGTAGGCGATCCGCAACAGTTAAAACCTGTTATCCTACTTGATGAAAAGAATAATTTGGTTTTAAAAAAGAGATATAATATTACTGATGAATACGATTATAAAAACAAATCTGTTTATCAAACTTTTCTTTCCGCCGACGCCGTTAGTGATGAAGTTTTGCTAAGTTATCATTATAGATGTCATCCGAAGATTATCGAATTTAATAATAAAAAGTATTACAATAACAAACTTAATGTTCAGTCTTCCGACAAAGAAAAACAACCGCTTGAATTTATAGAATGTCATTCAAAAGACACAATATTAAAAAATACAAGCGAAAGCGAAGCAAAAGAAATTGTTCATTATGTTAAAACTCACCCCGACAAAACGATTGCAGTTATTACACCGTTTGTAAATCAACGAAATAAAATTCAAGAAGAATTAAATCAAAATGGAATAACCAATGTCGATTGTGGAACTGTACATGCATTTCAGGGAGATGAAAAACAAGAAATAATTTTTTCGTTAGCCCTTACTGATAAGACACATGAAAAAACATATTCTTGGTTAAAAAATAACAAAGAACTTATAAATGTTGCAACGTCAAGAGCTAAAGAAAAATTAGTTATTGCAGGGGACAAAGATCAACTAAACAGACTTCATCATCCGGGAGACGACGATGATTTGTTTGAATTGTGTAATTATGTTCGATTAAACGGAAAAACAACTGTAACAGAGCGTGTGCCTGAATCAAGAGCACTTGGAATTAAACCATATAGTACCGAAACGGAAACGGCATTTTTAGAAACACTAAATCATGCAATAAATGCTATGATGATTACAAAATCTAAATATGTTGTTAAAAAAGAGGTTCCTATTTCGCAGGTGTTCAATTCTTCAAATCAGGTGAATGATTTATTCTATACAGGCAGATTTGACTATATAGTATATGAGCGTGAAGGAAAAGAATTGTTGCCGATTTTTGCGATTGAACTTGATGGTAACGAGCATACGAACGACACTAAGGTAATTGAAAGGGATAAAAAGAAGCAGCAAATATGTGATGAACATAATTTTCAGCTTATTCGTGTTCCAAACAACTATGCAAGACGATATAATTATGCAAAAGAAATCTTGTCATCATTCTTTGAAAATTCAAGAAGATGATTAAAATTAAACTATTGTTAAGGAGTGTATTATGTCTATAAAGAATAATGATGAATTGTTTGCACAAGCTGTAAATGAATATGAAAAAAGTATTGTAAAAATACTACTTTTATGCGTTGATAATCTTGAATTTGGATTAGGCATAAATAAACTTGTGCAGATTTTAAAAGGTAGCCAAACTAAGTTTATAACTGATTTTTCTTTGCAAAATAACATTGGATTTTCATTGTTAAAACAATTTTCCAAGAATGATATTGAATACATAATAAACATATTGACTCAAATGGAGTATTTGGATAAACAAGTATATAAAAACGGTTTTGGTGATATTTACAAGGTAGGAATTAAAGGTTATGCGCTATTAGAAAAAGATTTGCCACTGGAAGTATCTTTTATTGACGCCATAACCGAAAGCGATTTTATTGAATTTGATTCAACTGAAATAATACTTTATGAAAAACTGAGAGCATTAAGGTATCAAATTGCAAAAGAAAACGATTATCCTGCATATGCTGTTTGCGGAGATTTGGCGTTGAGGAAAATGACTAAAGCATTACCTGAAAATCAAGAAGAAATGCTGGAAATTAAAGGCATAGGCGCTTCTTTTGTTGAAAAGTATGCCAATCGTTTCATTTCCGTAATTAAACAGTTTAAGTTTGATGAATAGATGAAAAGCGTTGGAGATTTATTTATTCAACGCTTTGTGCTTGTTTTTTGTGCTTGTGTATTCAATTTAGTATTTGGCGCTTCATTGTATCATTACCAAGACTATGATAATAAAGAAATTGATGCGGTTGTAGAATTAAAAATGGTGACTGGTGTGCATTTGAAATAAAATTAGGTGCAAATCAAATTGACTTTGCTGCTGAAAGTTTGCTCAAAATCAATAAAAAAATTAAAGAAGATCCTAAGGGCAAACCGGCTAAAATCTTATGCGTTATTTGCGGTTTGTCAAATGCTGCTTACAAACGCCCTGACGGAGTGTATGTTGTCCCGATAACCGCATTGAAAAATTAAAAGTAATTAAAAAAGAGCCGAGAGGGGATGCCTCTTGGCTCTTTTTTGTGGTTGTGTAATTTTTTCATTATTTCTAAAGATTTGAATCTTATTATTGTAGTAGTAAAAATCTATACCAGTAGAAATTATTAGGGATTATTAATCGAGACGGTGACCGTTTTTATCTTGATTAATCTACAACAGTAGAAATTATTAGGGATTATTAATCCAGTCAGTGAAGACGGACAAACAATTACATCTACAACAGTAGAAATTATTAGGGATTATTAATCCAAATAACTACGCACTGCTTTTCTGAATCTACAACAGTAGAAATTATTAGGGATTATTAATCTAACCCAAGTAAAAAGTGTAATAAAGATCTACAACAGTAGAAATTATTAGGGATTATTAATCCCTTTCAATTTATAATTATACCATATTCAGACCGAGGTTTGCAAATTATATTTTTCACAATACACGCTCACGCCCTGCAACATACCCTTTTTAGTTGAGTATGTTGCAGAGTTGGAATGTTTATGAGCATCTGTTCCATTTAATTGAAATGAATCCTGAACCATAATGTTTTCTTCTGTTTCAAGTGAGTGAAAAAATATTGAAACAGGGCAGAATATAAAATAATTTAATTGAGATATAGCTAAAGGCTGTTCGCTCATTTTTGCGTGTATTCAAGCCATTCGGCATTAGTTATACTAAGTTTTGCTTTATTAAGCATATCGTCCGGGGTGTCTTTTAATACATTTATTGCCCAAAGTGCTTTTCTTGCAATGTTATATGCACCGTTGGCATCGGCATCGCAAGGCAAAGCGGCATTTGATCCTTTATAATTACGACTGTCATAGAACTCACCACTTTTATTTGCAACAGGGGAGATGAGGTAGTCATCTTCCGGTAATGTGCTGCCGGTAATATTGTTTCTCATTTGAAGTGTTAATGAAAGAAGCTTTATCAATTGCCTGTAAAAGTCAGCATTGGAAATGTTTAAAATAGAATCCTTAAGATTACCTTTATAATCAATGCCGAATTCGTTAAACAATGATTTGAATTCATCGGTAAGAATAATTTGCTTATTGTCCCACATATTATTCTTTTCTTTGTTTCGGAAGGTTAAAATCCTGCTTGAATTAGTGCAAACAGTCCAAGATTTTTTGAAGTCTGAATTGCATCTCGGGAATTTGCTGTAATCAATATAGAACTCAAACATATCGGTGTTTGCATTATATTTGATATCATCAATTGTTTCAAAAAGTTTTTTCGCTTCCTGAACACTTGTATATTTTGGCTTCAAAAGATTAACAAAGCCTGTTGCCGGGTCTATTTTACTTGTATCCCACGCAGGAACATAAAAGATGATACCGTTTTGCTTAGCCTTATTTACGCCGTCAAATTTATTCGTAAGCTGATATGCTCTTAAAAGTCCGCCGTCTTCTATTGGATCTGCCTTTTTATCAATAAGCAAATTGAGTTTTGAAATAAGCATATTTTCAAATTTTTGATAAACTTGCTTTTCAACAGGGAATCTGCCACGCTTAAAGCCAAAATTCAAATCTTCCATAGCAATAACAGCGTCATATTTGACGACTAATTCACAAATTTTGTGAACAACCTGACTGATATAGCCTTCTTTGAGTTCCTTTATATTTTCAACAGAGGTCCAATTCTTTCTTGCTTTGTCTCTTTCCTTTTCTTTTGTGTCCAAAAGCTTTTGATAATCAACTCTGTGTCCGTTATCACTGATTATTTCGTTAAGCGACATTTGCTCAACGATTTTACCGTTTGAATTGATAACGCTTATATAAATCAGGTTTCTTTCGCCTCGGTCAATGCCGATGACATAATTATCATCTTTGTATTTAACCGCCTTGCGAACATCATAATTTAAAAATTCCTGACCGTGTGCCTTGAAATTGATTGTGATAGGCACGTGAAGTGAAAATTGCCTTTTGGTAAATCTCTTGTATTTTACAATATCATACTCGAAAGTGCTTTCTTTTTTCTCGTTATCAGGGTTTTTGTTTTTTATCGGTTGATTGGCATAGTGAGTTATTTTCTCTTTATCACCGATACTTGCTTCACGGTAGAACATCTCGGCTTCACCGTTGAGCTTGTAAACTACATTTGATAAGTTTCTCTCGTCAAAAAGCATTTTGAAATATAAAGTGTGTAAATTAGGAGTTCCTTTGCTGTACTTTGAAAAGTCTTTATTGTAGATTTGGAAAAGATAGATATATCCGTTTTCTACAAGCCCATCAATATAGTTTTTAGATATTTTATTAAATCTTACAGAATAACCCTGATCCGAAATTTCTCGATAGAATTCACTGATATCGTTATAGCTTTCGGTAGGAGAAAACTTAAATCCGAATTGTGACCAATCATCATGTTTTTTAATAGAGTCCTTAAAATAATCTATAAACTCATGACATTCGGCTTTGTTAAATGTTGCTCCTTTTTTGAAACTTTCTCTTTTGCGAATGTCAAGTATTCTGTCTGACGGTTGGAATGTATCAATGTTTTTAGTGGCAAAGAAAACCTTTGGTAACATTTTATTTGGACCCGGTAAAAGCTTATATTCCATTTTTTCGTAATAATCCTCGTCATCAGAGGTTATTTCAGGTGCATCAACAAAAGCCTTACTGTGTGATTTGCCCATAACGGCAAGATAGTATAAACCATCTTTATGTAAAAGAACAGTTCTGTAATCGCTTTCTTTGTTTTTATCCCATCCGCCAAGAAGTTGAGGATTGTCAAAATTTAATTTAATTTTATCTTTGGAATAAGGCTTTTGGGTAATGTAGTTTCTAACTTTATCGTAAAGCCTGTCAATATCTGCTATTGAGTCATAATATGAAGTGAATTTGCCGTAAAAAAGCTCATCCTTGTTTTCTTCCTTACCGGTACCGTTTAACGGCTTAATAAGCTTTTGAAATTCCTTTATTGCATCAAGCAGGTTTTTAACTGACTCTGTTGCTTTTTCATTTTTATAAAGTCTTTTATTGTAGCTTTTTTCATAATCGGAATTTAGCAATTCCTGCGCCTGCAAATAAGCTTCTTTTATTTTGCTGTTACATTCATTGATTGAGGAAATATACCAATCGGTTATTTCGTTGCCGTTTTCGTTGCCAAGGCTTTGAAGCTCAAAAAGCGAAAAGCTTTTTATTGCTTTATATATCTTGTCTTGTTTTTCAATATATTTATCAATTTTTGTTTTGCTTGTTACGGGATGCAATGCCTCGTATTTTTCATTCCAAGCTGAGCGTAATACATTCCAAGAGTTAAATGCACCGTTTGAAATATCAGTAATGGCCACACCTGATTTTACAAATATTCCATTAGCATTATAAGCGTTTAATGATTGCAAAAGCTCTGTTAGTAAATCAAAATCACCAATATGGCCGGTATAATAATCTTTAATCGCATGCAACACTTCATTGTCTGAATTTAATTTCTCCGGAATGAACGATACACTGTCCTTTTCGCTCAAAATTTGTTTATATAAAGGCTTCATCAATGGCAATCTTTTTGATTTTTCATTTTTTGCAACCTGCTGGTTATAAAGATTTATGCATTCATTAAGACCTTGGATTTTAGTTTTGTCAGAGCAAGTATATCCGCCAATCATAGAATTATAAATTTCAATGCCTGATTGAGCTAAAACAAATTCAAAATAATCAACAGAAAAAATATCTTCAATATTTCTGCCGAATATATTATATAAATCTGTGTTTAGCTTTGTGATAGTTTCATCAGAAAGATTATCAAATACTTTTTGAAAACTTTTTACATTATCTAAAAAGCGTGGCAGGTTGTCATTTATGCAACGATAAGCTATTGCAGTTGACTTTTCATCACTTGAATATATATTTTCTCTATTAGTATTAAAGCCTTTGAAATATGTTGTAAAGCTTCTAAAGCACTCAACTGTTTCTCTCTCGTCTTTATCCGTTAAAAAAGACGGTAAATCTTCACATATAAGTTCTTTTCCAAACAATCTTTTTTTATAGATTTCAGTTGATGTGAGCTGTTTTGATATTTTCTTACGCATATCATTTTCTAATGATTCCATAGCCTTTATATCGGAATCATCCTTGTTGCTTTTCCAATATAAATTTGCATATTCATTAACTTTTTTAATTCTTGCTTTGCTCAACACGGATTCAATATATTCTTTGTGAAAGCGATCAATATAGCCTTTGACCTTTTCATAATTTTCTGCTCGTTGTTTATCCTTTTCAAGCAAAAGATTTTTATTAAAATTATTTTCTGTTTCCCCAACGGGAATTAAAGAGAATCTTAAAGTTTTGGATAATGGATAACGATTTATAAATTGTTCTTTCATTTTTTTCTCCTTGTCTTTTTATTTTATAATATCATTCTCTTATTCTTTGGTCAATTAAATTTGGTTGTCAGACATTTGTGGTCCGCTTTTTGGTACACCTTTGTTTCGGCGTTGGATGTTGAACGGTTTTGATTTCTCTATTTGTTAATAAAAATTATGTCTTGATTTTTTATCTTTTAAGTTCGATTTTTTGTGTTTGTGAAAAAGAAAAAACGAGCCGAGAGGGAGTACCTCTTGGCTCATTTTTGTGTGTAAGCAAGTTTTTATACCGCTATGCAAAACTCGTATGTAATCGGCTGAAGTTGGTTATTTTTAGCCCAATTTGTACGCTGAAATTGCACAGTTCGTACAGGACACATTACATTAACCATCTGGCCGCCGACTGAACCTGCTTGCTTAGAAGTAAGGTCACCGTTGTAGCCCTGCTTAAGGTTAACACCAACCTCGCTTGCAGCTTCCATCTTAAATCTGTTAAGAGCTTCTTTAGCTTCTGGAACTGTATTCTTTGCCATTGTTAAAACACCTCTCTTATCAAAAATTTGCAAAGCGTGCTGATATTTTGAATAAAATTTTCTTCAAAATATTTATCACACAATATCAATTCGCTCTTGCAAGTATAGTTTATGAAAAGTATTCGTTTTTACAATTGAAAAATTTTTACAATTTAAAACACATATGATGAATGTTTAAAATTCTATAAATTTGCTTTGTTTTTCTCTGTTAACTCGTTGTACTTATTTACTATGTAATCGGCTGTTCTGACTGCGCCTTCGCCTTTATATTGCCAAGTTTCTTCAATAAGAGAATCAATGTTGTTTTTATATTCAGTTGATTCAATGCAGCTGTCAATCAATTCTTTTAAATTTTGCATATTATCTTTAGTTAATTGTTTTCCTATTTTCGGCAAAGATGCAATAGGCCAAAACGGTGTGTCTAGCCACCAGGCGTCATAAGGGCTGTCGTCAAACTCGACATCTGCGTATATAACCGGCTTTCTGTAAACCAAAGAGTAATCGTAAACAATGCCGGAAAAATCTGAAATTAAAATATCAGAACGCCTGAGAACATCAAAATTATCACTGTCTCTGTTCCATTCGAGACTGTTTGAATTTGGAAATTCTGCCATTAAATGATTCATCAAATCTGCTTCCGAAGTAAATGACTGCGGGTGCGGTCTGATAATAATATGATATCCCGTTTCCAAAAGAGTTTTAATTATTTCATCGCCGAATTTGTTGAGAATAGAACTTTTACCCCAAGACGGAGCAAGTAAAACTGTTCGCTCCTTATTTTCCAATGGTGGTGCGGCTGCAAGTCTGTTTACCATAGCGTCCATATAAGGAACTCCTACCATAACAAGTTCCTTTGCCGGCAGGTTTCTTATTTTTTCAAGCGCTCTGATGTCTCTTTCGTGGTGATTTCCTGAAATTAAAACTGCATCATAATAATCAATCCCGAACATATGATAACCGCAGGTATTACTTGCCGCGTGAAGAACATGCACATAATAATCAACATTTTTTGAACGCTTCCATTGAAAAACATCAAGCCCCGGTGTTGTTGAAATAAGCATTGTGGCATTAAGAAAATTTAACTTTGAAAATGCACGATTGCCTTCGCCTATAAATTGTGCATCGAGATGCTGCAAATTTTCATCAAAAGCAGGGTCATCTTTTGATGCTGTCATATATACAACATCAATACCCCTTGAATTCATTTCTTCGCATATTGGTTTGAACACGCTCCAATATCTTTTGTCATCAGAAAAAATAACAATAGGTATTTTTTCTGCGTTTGTATCGGCTTTTTTTCCGCCGGTAAGTAGAAATTTCAGCTTGACTGCCCATTCTTTAAACACATATGCAACAGCACCGATAATACCTATCAGCACGGCAAAAAGCATACTGCCTGTTCCGGGATCAATATATAACTTCATATTTTTTCCCCTTTCAAAAGGTTGAAATCAAGAATTATTTTACATCATCATTTGTTAAAACATCATCTTTTGCAACAAGTTTCCAATTGCTTTTATCCCAAACACTGTCTTGAATTGTATACCAATCGGCAGGTAAAAATTGATTTCCGTTATTTATGTTAACCGTACAATAATCCGAGCTGATAATATACTGCTTGTGTGCATATTTTTCTTGATTATCAATCTTTTTGTTAGTGTAAGGATTAACGGGGCTTTTTACCGTGCTTTCAAAAGCGATTGTAGGAATATCGGCATTGGTCATAAATTCATCAGATGTATTAAAGCCTGTTGAATTAAAGTCTTTAACCATAAGTAAAGGAGTGAAATATTCCATATCGTTTGTAACTGTGCCGGTATCATTAAGTATTAAATCGTTTAATTGATAAGTTTCAAAAGCGTGGTCAGAAGCTAAAATGATTTTTGTATTATCCCAAACACCGATTTCTCGCAAATAATCAAACCAATTTCCTAATTGGATGATAGAAGCCATATTTGTTTCGTAACTTGCAATTTGTGTAAAGTTATTCATAGCAAGTTTTTTTCCGTTTAAATTAAATCTATCTGCATTTTTATAATATTTAGTATTATCAATTTGATTTGCAGGTTCGTATTGAGGTTCTTGAAGCAGTTGCGGCTCGTGTGTCGTATTGTTAGTCATAAGCAGCACTTCTCCCACTTTATTTGAAGTTGTTGAAGTGATGTCTGAAAGGTTTGTAAGTACACTGTAAGCCTTTATGAATTCGCTGTAATTGCCTGTTGCGATGTAATCATTAGTGCGGTGCTGTGAAACGCTCGAACCTAAATAGTTGCCGTCATTATATATGTCAGACTGCAAAACAATCGGTGATGACTTCATAAGTGAATAAACAAAAAAGTTTCTGCGATTGTTTTTTATAGTTTCCTTTTTGGTTTCATTGTCAACATAATCATCACCTGTGTTGTACGCTTTTACACCCTTCATATCATCAAAAACGCTTAAATCGGGAATCCACTGGTAGTTGGCATAGTTGCTGTTGCAAAGTGTAACATTATAGCCCTTACTACTGAATATGGCAGGCATAACTTTAAGTGCTTCATTATGTTTGGTAACAAGCTTTTCGTTTTTGCGTGAATTTATTTCTGCCGGTGTGTATTCATATCCGCCGAAAAATGCAGATGAAGCAAAATTTGTATGTCCGCCGAAAGAAATTGTGTTTGAGTAATAAGTAAATCCGTCGTATTGCTTAATAAGTTCCGGCTTTTCATTAAAGAAATACGGAATGTATGGGCCAAACCCTCTGTCAAGCATTATAACCACAACATTTTTTCCGGTTTTACTAAGCTTAATGTTAAAGGTATTGTCTTTTTCCGAGTTTGTGTATATATTCGCAACTGATGAATTGATTTTTACAATGTTGACTGTACCCATACCGCAAAGTGCAATTGTGCAAACAAGAAGCAGTGATGTTATTTGCTTTGCAAGCTTTTTGTATATTATTAACATCACAACTATGATTACAGCAACAACAATTAAGTTAACTATCATTTCATTAGCTGATATGCTTATGGTATTTGTTTCTGCTGTGTACTGCAAAGATGAATTTAATATTCCCGAATTTTTGCCGAAAAACATATAATTTGTTATCGCCAAGCAGCAGATTATACATATAGCTTTGGTGTAAGCGGCTCTGACTTTGCTGTTTGCAAGCCAATAGAATACTCCAAACCAAATTACAAAAGTACCTACCGCAATGCAAGTGGAAGATACCAAGTACCACAATGGGCTTTGATAGTAGCTTGTAAATACAAATTCCTGCGGTGAAGAGCTGATTACGGCAGATGGTATAACGAGTCCTGTCAAAACTGCCATAAACACACAGCCTGCTACAAATAATTTTGTATTGTACTTATATTCTTTGATTTTTTCAGGCTTTCTTTTTGCAGGATTTTTTTCTCTTACCAAAGCAAAAAGAATAGGAAATATGCAGACAATTCCCAACAGTGTAAATACAAGTGATTTTTCAGTGTATGTATCATCAATAAAAAAGCTGTATATTGATAATGCTATACCGCCGATTGCAAGAAATTCTTTTCCGACTTTTGCAGGATTTTTACTTTTTAAAGTTAAGGTTTTTATAAGTGAAAATGCATTGTTTAAAGTCCAATAAAATACTAATCCGGATGGTGAATTATACAAAAATACAAGAAAGAACAGTGCAGTTATATATAGCTGTATTTTAGTTTTTGCAGGATAATCTTTTGAATAAAGCGCAGAAGATATTAAGTTTATTACAGTCATAATAATCGGCAAAATATTTATTGATATGCCGAATAATGTTAACAGCTTATCAGGTGTGCTTAAATCATTTATAAGTCCAAAGCTTACATCTTTTATACCGGAATAAGTTGATAAAAATCTGTATGCCGCAATGAAAAAAGGAATTTGCAAAAACAAAGAGGTAACACCTCTTAAAACATATGTAGGTTTGTAATTGTTTTGGCGATAATAGGTTTGGAGCATCATCATTCGCTCGTCGCCTTTAAATGTCTTTTTTATATGCGAAACGCCTTTTTCAAGCTTTGCCTCTATGTTTCTTTCCTGTTCCTGAATAGCGTCGGCACGCCTGTATAGCGGCAAAACCAAAAAGTTCATTGCAAGGCTTAAAATGATTATTGCTACTCCTTTATTTTGAATTACAGAATATGCGAATTTATATATTGCCTCAAACAATATTTGCAAAGGCTGAAAAAGTAAAGCATATAAAATTGAACCAAATGACATTATTTTTGCTCCCGTAACTTTATGATAATTAAACTTGGTATTAAAATAAACAGCGATATAAAAATATAAATTTCAACAGTGTTTACAGCTGTGAAATTGATTAAAAAATGTAGCGGTACAGTTAATAAAATACTGCCTGAATAATAAGAAATTGCAGTTAGGCAAAGCCCTAACGAAAATGCAAATAGCAATTGCACTGCTATAAATATTGTGCTTTTTTGTGAAAATAAATTGATTATATGAGAAAATGAAAAAAGCGCGGATACGATAAAAATATTTAGAGCAGGTTTATTAAATGTTTTTTTAAAATATGATAAAATAATTCCTCTGAAAAATAATTCCTCACCGAAAACACAGGAAATCATCTGTATAATTTCAAATGGCGTGGGGGTATATCTGCTTTTTAACGAAATAAGTATATTGAAAAATATCACGAAAACGACTAAAAGATTTAAAATCAATATTCGCCAATCTTTCAAATTGCCGATTTTCAGTCCGTATTCTTTAAATTGGTGTGTTAACTTTAACACGGTCAAAACAGTACCCCAAAATAAAATTAAAATTACTGTTTTTATTATTTCATTTTCACACTTTGGCAAAAATATATTTATAAAACTGTACATAATAAGAAAAAATATAAGTACAGGCAATTTTTTATTTTTCATATTGTTTACTCATTATTTTAAATAAAATATATATAACATTATATCACAAATAGTATAAATATCAAATAAAATCGCCTAAATTATTAGGCGATTTTGTGTCAGTATAAGGTTTTAAGCTAATTTGTTATATTCTTCGTTACTTACCGGTGCTATCATTCGTTAGATCTATCATTCCGGTATCTCAATTGCAAGATGGCTGAACCGGCTGTCTTTTGCAGCTCCAAGTCGATACCCGTTTCCTGTCGTTTGTGTTGTTATTTCATACTAATCACATTTTAACTTGAATTATATGGCAATTATAACACCTGAACATAACTTTAGGCCAATACCTTTTCAACTGAATTTCAAAAGCTTTTTCTGTTTATATCAAGTGTTAAATCCCAATCCCTTTGCTTTTCATCACCTATTGTGCAAAGTAAAAATGATTTTATATCACTTAAAACTTTGCTTTTCTTGCCTGCTTTCTTTTCTGCAATGCGAATTATCAAAGACAGTCTGTTAATAAGTTTTTCAAATGCCTCATAAACCGCTGTGCCTTTTACATAAGGCTCATTTCCTATGAAAATATTTCTTACAAGCTCTATACCTAAATCTTTTGCAAGAATGTTTTGTATGCTTTTATCAGGATTAAACCATAAAAAATTACATATTTTTTTAACAGTCAGTTTGTTTAAGATTTTCATTGCGGGCTTTGGCAAAATTTCTTTCATTTTATAGTCAATCATTCTGTCAAACCGCCACTGAAAATACTCACTTGCACTTTTTCCCTGCTTGTCATAATCAAAATCATTTATTGTGTAAGATTTTATGTCGGCAGTGCTGTCTTTAATAGTTACTTTTCTGTATGCACACGGACAGCCTACAAAACAGCCAGTTTGAACATCCGTTATTTTATTGCCATTTTCTGTAACATATTCTGTAACCGCCTGTGCATGCATATGACCTGTAAATATTAAGTCAAGCCCTGCGTCTGCAAATTGATTTGCACGCTTTTCCCAATCGGTTAAATGTGAATCGCTGATTAAATTCATTATCGGCGAAAAAGGCAGTAGGGGATAGTGTGTCATTGCAAATATGTAATTGCCTGTACGGTGGGCATCTTCAATCTGCTCGAGCGCCCACTTCATTTGATTATCCCATAATCCTTTGAAATCTTTGCAGTCGCCGTCGCAGTTTAGTGCAAGCAGTCTTATTCCGTCAGCAAGCTGTGCCACATATGACATACTTTCTTTATGCTCGCTTATTGCACCGTCAAAGCCGAAATCTTTATAAAAATCACGCAGTTCATCTCTCGGCATTGCTTTAACAGGCAGCATTTTATCCCCGTCAAATTCAAAGGAGTCATTATCATCATAATCGTGCCTTGCGGTGATGAGATATATTTTTTTGCCTTGCTCTTTTAATTTGTAAAGCCTGTTCCTCAGTCCGATATGGCTTTGGTATTCACCCCTGTAAACCAAATCACCGGGAATTAGAATTATATTTGTTTCTTTATCATTGGCTATTTGCTTAAACCCGGCGTCAATTACTGATGTGCGATAAAGAAGTAATAGAAGTGTAAAAAATTTTGCCGTTCCTA
>ERZ791864.558-NODE-558-length-36960-cov-20.653109_pt1 | contig 36960 bp, 28 predicted proteins | sample MGYA00510282_ERZ791864 | MGnify/ENA primary metagenome ERZ791864 (study PRJEB30046, sample SAMN00792087) | human gut metagenome | study: EMG produced TPA metagenomics assembly of the A metagenome-wide association study of gut microbiota in type 2... | reverse complement strand
AACTGTAATTCAATTATTTCAAAGAACTATTTGCGATTTTTAGTGGACAGTAATGTGCAGATATAATTAATAATCCATTTTTTCTATATTGGTTTGAGGATTGTTGATACATCCCCAAAGGTAATTCGAGGCATAAGAAATCTTACTTTTCTATAAATAAAACGGTTCATGCATCACATAACATTGAAACTTTTAATAGTTCATTTTCTTGAGATATAAAACGGAAAGAACTCCTAATAATATCACATATAAATATTCTGCTGTCCAATATATAGAAAGTGATGTGCTGAAATTGCTTATCGTCCATAAATAAATCTGGTAGGCTATAATGGTTACAGTCTGAAAAATGAAGGTTGTACGTGTGGCACCTGTTCCGGTGACAGCATTCATATATACATAACCAGGTAAGGCAAAGGCATAATTCAAAAGAGCTACTGTAAATGGCAGCTGTGCTATTTGTATCAGGCTTTCATTATCCGAATAAATATTGAAAAGTGGATTGAAACAGATTATAGAAAAGATAATAAGTGGGAATCCCACGGCATATCCCAAACGGATAACCCGGTTGCATAACGAGAAAATCTGATTCTTTTGTCCTGCCCCCAACAGATTACTTACCAATGAGCCGGTTGTTGCTGCCAATGAATTGACAATAACAAAAATAAGGTAGATATGCTACGTATTACATTTGTCGCTGCCAGTTCCAACTCTCCCAAATGTTCAATGGCTACGAAGAAGGCAAACCATGAAGCTACACCAATAAACGGATTGAACATGCTCCAGATGGATATTCGGCAAACGTGATGGAATATGTTTTTATTAAACTGCCAGTTCAGACCATAAACCTTTCTGTCCATTTTTCGTAAAATATGGATAGACAATATTATCAATGAGCATAATTCTGCAAATGAAGATGCCTGTTTGTCTGTAACAAATTTGTCTGTCTTAATATATCCTGATTTTGAACGATGAAGTACCCGAATGTACACTTGGTAAAAGCCATCAGCTCGCTTATACCTTACAATAGTCTTAAATGTTGCCATACCTTATTGATTTACAGTTGTTTTACTTTTGTAAGTTCTTTGTAAGCATACCCTCTCAGTTTAGTAAGCTATTTGTAAGCAAGTACCGTTTATTTGACTCATTTTTTGCGGACAAATGCACGAACGCCTAAAAACAACTTAGGCTGTAATGTCTGAAAAACAGTCCATTACAGCCTAAATCAATGATTATCTTATACTATTTATGCTTCCTCAATAGCAGCCTGCGCCACTCTAAAACGCATCTGATAATCACTAACTTACTGATTTAGTGTATGTATAGTGTATGCGTTTAGCGTTCACTGTGTACGAAATGCCGTTTTTTGAGGATTTATTCCTCAACGGCAGCTTGGGCCTCTGTAAAACGCATCTGATAATCACCAATTTACTGATTTAGTGTATGTATAGTGTATGCGTTTTTCGTTCACTTCGCTCTAAAATCGGCTAAAATTCAGAATTCTACAACTGCAGCGTGGACGGCAGCAATTGAATGCTGTATATCAGACCATACAGTAGCTGGTGTATGTGAAGTGTATGCACTTCAACCACAACCTCGTCTGAATTGTGACCTTTTTAGTGTACACACAAATGAGCACAGTCTTTTTTCTTGTTTCAAGCGTAATGACTGGATGGCAACATCACCAATCACTACTTCACTGATTGTTTAATAATATTACTTCTGTTTTCGATTATAACTATCAGCTTTTGATACACACCTTGTATCACCTACAAAGTTAATCATTAAACATTAAACATCCCATTTTTTCAGCAGTAAAATAGCGTTTGGCAGATGTTAAAGTTCAAATAGCGGCAAATTCCATCAAATTCGCCCAACCAGTCAGATAAAAACAGCGATAAGGTTGGTGATTCTTGTTTTTAATGCCTATATTTGCAAATATCTTACGAAAATAACGCTATAAAAATATGATTCTACAATTTAAAGTCAAAAACTACCTCTCTATACGGGAAGAACAGACATTGGATTTTACGGCTTCGGCTGACAAGACGTATGAGGAATATGCGGTGGTAAAGATTAAGAACGTGCGTATATCCAAATTGGGAGTGATTTATGGCCCGAATGCCTCGGGAAAGAGCAATCTGCTGAAAGCCTTAGTGTGGCTGGTTTATTACGTTTTGTTGAACCGTCCGCGCAAAAGCACTTCAGGTACGGGACTGACCCCTTTCTTAATGGATGCGGACAGCCGAAACCAACGCTCCTCCTTTACGCTGATATTTTATATCGGTGACATCCGATATGAGTATTTCGTGGAAATGGACGGAATGAGAATCTACAAAGAGGAACTTTATTTCTATCCCAACAGCCGCCGTGCCTTGTTCTTTGAACGCAAGTGGATAGAAGAAAAGGGCAACTCCACTATCTCTTTCGGACCACTGCTGAAACTGACGGCTACGCAAAAACTTTTCGTGGAATCCAACTGCCTGCCCAATATGAGTGTACTGGCCACCTACATGAATGCCAATGTGGAAAGGAATGCGCTGTTCGACAATTTGTGCGCCTATCTGGAAAGAACAATCCTGCCCATGCTCGACAACCGGATGGATTTGGAACAGTTTGCCAATGATGTGGTGCGGCTGGACAGTGAGAGTAAAAAGTTTATCTGTGAAATGCTGAACAAGGCGGACTTCAACATTTCGGACTTATATATCAAGGAAGAAAAAGGAGAAGTGGCAGCAGAAACACTGGAAAAAGTCAGACAGATTGCGCATATTCTCCATTTGCCTGAACCGCAGACCGACAACCTGGCCAAGCAGGAGCTGTTTTTCACACACCAAACTCCTTTCTATACCGGTGACTTATCAAATATGGATGAGTCGGACGGTACCAACCGTATGTACGGACTCTCGGCCTTGCTTTATACCATGGTGAAGAACCAGCAGATTTTGGTATGCGATGAACTGGACAGTTCATTGCACTATGACCTGTTCACCCATATCCTGAAAACCTTCCTGGTCAACTCTGAAAGAGGGCAGCTTATCTTTTCCACGCACAACCTCATGTTGCTGGACGAGGAGTACATCCGCAGGGACATGGTGTATTTTGCCAACAAGAACCAGTCGGGTGCTACGGAAGTCTATCGTGCCAAGGATTTCGGCCTGCATAAGGAAGTCTCCATCCTGAATGCTTACCGCGCAGGCAAACTCGGCGCCAAGCCCAATATGGGCAGCATTTTTCTAAATGACTAAAAGGGAAGGTATGGAACAGATCAGACCATTGGAATATACAATCAAAATCTACGGGGAAGGCTTTACAGAATGGTTCTACTTTGACGGATTGAGAACAAACAACCGATTCCGCTTCTCCATGGTACCCGAGGTACCCAAGAATAGCCGGAGTTCCTACAAGCAGAATCTGAAACTGATTGATAAGGAATTGAAGAAGAAGCCGCAGGAACGGGCAGATGCGTTGTTCCTGGTCATTGATACAGACACGCTGGTCAACAACAAGGAGCAATACAACCTCTATCTGGCGACTAAAGAAAAATACAAGAAGCAGGGAGTTATCTTTATAGAAAGCCATCCCTGTATTGAACTTTGGTTCCTGTATCATCTGGCCGACCGTTTCGCTCGCACCAATTATGAAACCTACGAAGCATTGCGCCCTGCTGTAGAGAAGGTTCTTCCCGGTTATGACAAAACCGCCAGGTACTACCAGAAGAATCAGTTCTTCCGTGAGAATATCCTGATGGATACCACCAAACGGGCACAGGCGATTGACTATGCCATCCGCTCATGTAAATACACACCGGTAGCGAATGAAATTGCCAATTACTCGGAAATATTCAAGGCAATCCACTTCTTTCGTTTGTTGCAGAAATTCGTGGAGATCCGGACGATGCTGGCAGAACATCTGAGAAGACCCATCTATCTTTCTCATGAAATAGAACAGCACAAGCAACTCCATGTTTATTGGGAGGAAAAAGACAACAAGCAACTCTGTTGCACATTGAAGTACAAAGAAGCAAAATTGTTCTGTTTCTTTGCCGACGGAACCGTCTTCGAAATGAACGACCGCGAGCCCTTGACCCATGCTCCTGAAATAATCAGCCGAATTGAACTGACCATAAACCAACTGTAACAATCGCCAATATGGCATAAAACACCAAACGATGAAAGCTCAGTAACTCAACTGAACTTTCATCGTTTGTTATATAACAGACTTGAGCCTATCTGGCTTCCAAGGCATCAATCTTTTCCTGCATCAAGTCCATCACCTTCTGCATCATATCGATTTTCTCCTGCTTCATGGCGATGATACGTTCCTTGTCCTCCAAGTTGTTATGAAGAGTAGCATTTGACTTTTTCAATGTGTCAAGTTGATTCTGGAGAGAGGCAATCTGTATATTGGCTACAGCTAGGGAAGCATCCACCACTCCATCACCCACATGTGTATTGGTCACATTGCCGTTAAAGGCCACCGCCGCGTTCTTGGCGGAAACCCGTTCATCCTTGTTCGGGCAGAACAACTCAAAGAAATTGAACTCCAAAGCCTCTGATACCTGTACCAACTTGTTGGTCTCCATGGTTTCTCGCTCCAGAATACGATTCACGTGCTGCTGAGGGACATTGATTCGACGTCCGAGTTCCGTTTTGGTTATATCCAATTGCTTGCGGCGATCTTCAATCGCGCTGCCTACATTGATGTGTTTTATTTCAAAAGCCATGTCAAATGTTAAAAAATAGCCGTTAAACAAAATAATATCACCCATTTTGTTGCTTATAAAACATTTATTTGTTTCTTTGCAACTGATTATATTGATAAATACCACTGCAAAGTTAAACATTAATCATTAAATAAACAATATTATGGCTGATTATTTTAATAAAATTCGTCCGGTACTGGAAGCCCTCCAAATTGGAGAGGCTGTTATCTATCCCATCTCACGGATGAAGAGTGTGCGTACGCAAGCCTCTGAACTGGGTGCCATCCACAACCGTCAGTATACAACCAAAACGGACAGGGAAGCCCGGACCATTACAGTGAAGCGAACCAAGTAGCCATTAGCAGTATGAAGATATGAATACACTGCAATTCTCGGATCATCTTGTGTCATACGAGATGTTCATCAAGGACCTGGCATCACAGATTGTCAGATTCCTGAAAGAAGACTCCCATGACCCGGAGTTTATCTCCCAGCGCAAGGCCTTTGAACTGTTTGGTAGAAGGAACATCGAAAGATGGAAAAAGCTTGGGCTGGTAGAGGGATTCAGGAGACCAGGAAGGCTGGAGTACAGGACTGCCGACCTGCGATTCCTGCAGCGCTGTCCGCAAGACTATCTGAAGGTAGCTCCCAAAGAAGTCAGAAAGGTTATGAATGATATGGAAACGAACAAACCTGTTACGCTAACAAACAAGAAAGATAAAGACTAGATTAACTATTTCAGCGGCGATATTTTTCTTTCTGCTTCCTGATATCCGCTGGCTGAACAAAAACGAAAAGGCAGCAGACAATCCAAACAGTAGGTATCATTGACTTCCGCATCAAATGATGCTTTTGGCTTTTCACAGGGGGAAAAACTAAAAACACCTATTTATGGGAATCATAAACGTATTATTGTTTTATGAATGAAACAAGGCCATTGGTAGACCCTTTGGGAGTCTATTCGGTAAAAAGAACTTGCGCTGAACTGGGTGTCAGCTACAAGACGCTCCGCAAATACCGGGTATGCGGGCATATTACACCCGTCAACCCACAGAACACCCGCCGTCTGAAATACTCCGGTCAGTCCATTTTGGACTGCTGGCTTAAACTTCGCACGCTATGATCAGCGAGTCCACCATAGACAAGGTCAGGGAACTACCTATCGAGACCATAGTGGGGCAGTACGTCAAACTGGCCAAGGACGGACGTACCAGCATGAAAGGGCTCTGTCCGTTCCATAGCGAAAACACACCCTCCTTCTCTATCAATCTGAACAAGAACCTCTATCACTGCTTCGGCTGCAACCGGGGCGGTGACGGCATCTCCTTTATTATGGAAAAGGAGAACCTGAACTTTCAGCAGGCGGTCCGCTTGCTAGCCGAGAAGTTCAACATCCTGATGGAGGACGAATACGATGAAGAGCGTACGGATGCCGACAAGGCGAAACAAGCTCACAAGGATTCCCTGTATGCCATACTGGAAAAGGTACAGACCTTCTTTACAGAGAATCTGCGCGTTTCAGCCAATGATGACAGCCGTCATGCCCGGGAGTATGCCTACAACCGATGGCCGGAGAACTTCTGTGCAGAAGCAGGTATCGGTTATGCGCCAAGGGAAAGCCATACGTTCATGGATTTTTGCAAGCAGCAGGGATTGAACGAAGAGTTTCTGATTGAGCTGGGGATGCTCCGGAAAAATGAAGACGATAAGCTCTATCCGATGTTCCGTGAACGTATCATGATTCCAATTCGGAACAAATGGGGACGCATCATCGCTTATACGGCCCGGTATATCGGCACCCATCCCAAAGCGCCCAAATACATCAACTCCGTCACCAGTCTGCTTTACACCAAGGGTGAAACCTTGTTCGGCATTGACCGGGCTTTCCGTTTGCGCAATGCTGCCAACTTCATCATTGTGGAAGGAGCGCCGGATGTGCTGCGTCTCCAGTCCATCGGACTGGAGAATACGGTGGCAACCCTCGGCACGGCCTGGAACGAAAACCAGTTTGAGATATTGAAGCATTACACCAGCTCATTGTGTTTCATTCCCGATACGGATCTGGCCAGAGACAGCCCCTACGGACCCGGCTTCAAGGCGGTTATGGAAAACGGCGCATTGGCCGTACAGAAAGGGTTCACCGTCACCGTCCGAGAACTGCCGTTTGGTTTGAGAAAACTGACGGATGAAGAACTGCTGGAAAAATACGATGGAGCCATACCAAAGGATGCCCAACGGGAGGTGCTTGTAAAAAACGATGCAGACAGCTACATTCACGACATGGACATCTACCGCAACCTAAAGGAAAAATATTTCATTGTCTGGATGGCGGAAAAGCTGTTTGCTCAGGTGGATTCGCTCGCAGAAGAGGGTCAATGCGTCAGCCGGATTGCCGGACTGCTGCGCTATGTAAAGGACCAGATGGTCTATACCCGGTGCATCGAGCAGTTGGGAAAGATCCACGGCAAGACCCGGCTGTGGCGGAGTGCCGTAGAGCAAGTTCGCAACGAATCCAAGAAGAACAGCCGCACACCTACCATGGGCCGGAAGCAGGAAGAGACGGATGCGCTCCGGCAGGTTGGTCTTTTCGTCCGCAACAACTGCTATTTCTGTATGGGAAAAGATGATGAAGACCCCATCCGCCTCTCCAACTTCGTGATGGAACCCCTCTTCCACATCCATGACGAGAGCAACGGTGTCCGCCTGTTCCGACTCACCAATTCATTCCGTGAAACCTGCATGGTGGAATTGAAGGAATCCGACCTGGTGTCCATTGCCAACTTCCAACAGAAGATAGGTTCCTGCGGCAATTTCCTATGGTTAGGAAAGATTGAAAAGCTCAACAATGTCAAGGAGTTTCTTTATGCCCGCACTCGAACTGCCGAACGCATCCGCAAGTTGGGTTGGAACGAAAGCAAGGAGTTCTTCGCCTTCGGTAACGGCATCGTTCAGGACGGCGAGTTCCATGAAGTGGATGACATGGGCATCATCACTGACAACCAGAACAATGCCTACTACATTCCGGCCACATCCAAAATTTACCGCGACAACACGGAAATCTTCCAGTTTGAGCGTCTGATGGTGCATACCAACAAGAGCGGAGCCTTGCTCTACGACTATGTAGAAAAACTGACCACCGTCTTCGGCAACAATGCCCGGGTAGCCTTTGGTTATCTGCTTGCAACCATCTTCCGTGACATCGTGTACCGGAAGACCCGGCATTTCCCCATCCTGAACCTGTTCGGTGAGAAAGGTACAGGTAAGACCACGCTGGCTACCAGTCTGGAGGCTTTCTTCCTGCATGATGTAGAACCGCCCAACATGGGTGTGGCTTCCGTTCCGGCCATGAACGACCGGGTTTCCCAGGCTGTAAACATTCTTGTCGTGTTTGACGAATACAAGAACGACCTCGACATCCGGAAGATTGCCTTTCTCAAGGGACTTTGGGGCGGTGGCGGGCAGACCAAGAAGAACACTCGGACGGACGGTATGGCCACCCAGACCATTGTGACGACCGGAGTGGTCATCTGCGGTCAGGAGAAGCCCACACAGGATATGGCGCTCTATACCCGTGTGCTGTTTCTGGAATATTCCAAGACCAGTTTCAGCATACTGGAAAAGAAGCACTACGAAGAGCTGCAGGCCATCTGTAACTTAGGCTTGACCCATTTGACCCTGGAGATTCTCAAATACCGTGACCTCTTTGAGAAGAACTTCTCTACCCTGTATGGTATCACCAAGAATGAACTGGCCATCCGGATGGAGGATGAACAGATTCATGACCGTATCTTCGGAAACTGGGTGATTCCGCTGGCAGCTTTCCGTACGCTGGAAAGCGTGCTGAACCTGCCGTTCAACTATACCCAGATGCTGGAAACCTGCATCAGCGGCATGCGCAACCAGAATGAACTGGCCAAGGAAAGTTCCGAGGTGGCAGACTTCTGGAACATGCTCCAGGGCTGGCAGAGTATCGGCAAATGCGTGGAGAAGGTACACTTCAACATCCGCTACCTCACCAGGTTCCGTCCGATGCTTACGAACATGGACATCGAGTTCAAGGAGGCCCATCCGATTCTTTACCTGAATATGGCAGCCATCTCCTCGCTGTTCAGCAGCCGGAACTCCACCCAGAACATCACGGCCAACCGCTCATCGTGGTCCACTATTCTCTCTTACCTGAAATCCCATCCGGCATTTCTCGGGTTGAAGCAGGACCGGTTCCACATCATGTTGTCGAACGGTACACCGGACTACATCATCGAAGAGAAGGATGGCAAGGTGTGTCGGCGCATCAGAGCCAACCGACCGAAAGCCATGTGCTTTGATTACCTGCAGCTAAAGGAGATGTTCGGACTGGATTTGGAAACGGTAGCGATAGCGGAAGATAGCGAAGACGATACATGACAACTGACATTTTTAATTCAAGCGATATACTAACATTATTATTCACCCAGAAAAGGCTAATAATCATGCAAAAATGAGCCAAAGAATTTGGTCAGACCAAATAACTTTCTTATCTTTGCATCACAAGAACCCGCCAAGCCTCTTCACAATGCTTAAATCGGCGGGTCGTTTTTTTTATATATGAGATACACCAAGCAATACTCATCACCATCCGAACTTTTAACTATACTGAAAAGCAGAGGATTAGATTGTTCTGAAACGATGAATGCCGAGCAGGTTTTAAGGTCTATAGGCTATTACCGCTTGTCAGGATATTTATACCCGTTCTTGGAAATTCCCAAAACCAACCATATTTATAAGAGAGGCAGCACTTTGAATGGTGCATTAAGCCTCTATGAATTTGACCGGGAGTTTCGCTTACTTGTTTTTAATCAAATCGAACGCATAGAAATTGCAGTCCGCAGTGCCATCACCAACATCCTGTGTGCAGAAACCAATGATGTGTTCTGGATTTCATCCCCATCGTATTTTGCCAATACAGAAAAGTTCAATAGAACCAAGGCACTCATTGATAAAGAACTGCAGACCAGCCGAGAGGATTTCATCAGCCATTTCAAGCGCACCTATGATGAACCCTATCCACCTTCCTGGATGTTGGCTGAGATTATACCCTTGGGAACGCTGACACGAGTTTATGAAAACATCGCCAGCAACCAGCTTCGGAAGAAGATTGCAAAGTACTTCGGGTTGTCGGTCCCCGTTTTCGTATCATGGATGACCATCATTACTTTGACGCGTAACTCCTGCTGTCATCATGCCCGTCTGTGGAATCGCTCTTTGTCGTTGCGTGCCCTAACCATGACCAGACCAATGCGCCCATGGCTTACAGGTGAGGTACAGCAGGGACGTGTATTCTTTACACTTTGTATTCTGAAGCACTTTATGGATATTATCCGCCCAGACAATGATTTTAAAATCCGGCTCGTGGCGTTGTTGGAAAAATATCCGATGATTGATATTTCTGCAATGGGATTTCCTGAGAATTGGAAAAGCCAGCCTGTTTGGGCTGATTAACAGCCTATATCCTTAATCGAGGCTTAATCCGGCTGATTTTTCTTCCAAACAATCTTTCTGGAAGAAACTTCCCAGGGTACGAACGCAAAAATATTTGCGTTCAACCATCAAAAACAGCCTATTTTCACGCAAAACGGGAAGCTGGACGCAAATATTTTTGCGTTTAGCTTCCCGTTGCTCGTTTATCGAAAGCAGTCATCTAATACACATTGACGACAGGCATCCGCTTCTCCCTTGCCTTGCGACAGGTGTAGGCAGTACCGCCCTTCGGCTTGCCGTCAAAGTAAGCAATCACACTGCCGGAATGCGACAGCATGTAGTCGTTCCGCTTGAAATAGCATCCGTTGAAATAGTCTTCACTCAGATGCACCACATCGTCTGCCTTGGAAAGGATATAGGCATACCGCTGCTGCTCCACCATCGACCACGAAGCGCTCTGTCCCTTGAAGGGAACGACTGCTACCAGTTTCAGCATGGGGATGCTCAACTTGAGGGAAAGGACTTCCTCCGCTGCCAGCATATCGAAGCCCAGTGCCATGCCGCAGTAGAACTTGTTCGCTCCTTGACGGATGGCTTGCAGCACGGCTTCCTTCAGCCGTTCCCGTACTTGTTCTTGATGGTTATGGGATATTTCTCTATGTCCGGTAAAGGCAACCGCCTTTGCCGTTGCCTTTACCTTCGTTGTTTTCTTTTCTATCATTGTCAGTTCGTTTTTACTTTGTAATGGGTCTTTGCCAAGAAGATGCCACTGAGAACGTGTGCGCCCAAGTTCTCCAATTGGTCGGAATAGGTAGCCCAAGTGATGCCGCGAGTGATTACATCGTCAAAGGTAACAATATTCTTGCCTTTGAACCAAATTTCATCAAACTCGATGATGCTCACCTTGCGGATTTCCTTCTCCAGTTTGCGGTTTTCGTGGATGGCAAGGCGACCACCGGTTACCTTTACATGGTCGTAGCCGTTGATGGCTCCGGTCAGTGCGCAGACTCTCTCGCAGAATGCCTTGTAGCGGAGTTCGTTCTTCTCGGTGGTGGATGCCGGAACCGGAACGAAGGTGATGTCCTTGCAACCATCGCCATACTGCTCCTTTAGGCTTGCTGCGGTCATTTGTGCCACTGCCTCATGGCTTCTTCCGTCCTTGAAGTCATATACAAGCTGTCTGTCAGCCACTTCCTTTTCGCCGACGTTGCGGATGCGCTTGGGGAAATACTTGCAGAACCATGTCTGAGGTTTTGCCAGCTGCTTTTGGAGGTTATCATCTACGTGTGCCATATGCTCTCTGATTTTTTCCCTCTTGTTTTGCTGTTTTGCAGCTTGACCGAAGGGATGTTTTTGCTTTTTCAGAGGGCTGGCAGCCACCAATAAGGCAAATTCAGGGCAGAAAATACGCTCAACTTGTTTGAGGAAGATTTTGTGCAAGGGATTTGACGTTTGGTGGGGACAGCCATACCTTTGCAAAAAACATCCTCGGAGGCAAGATGAGAAAACGGTGAGCGGTTATCTTCCATCCTGCTTCTCCAGCAAATCATCAGCACAGATTAGAGTTATCTCTCCACTAAAGTCAGAGATGGCTGTTATTCATTCAACCTTTCCAGGGAGTTTCACGCTGTCTTCATCATCTATCTACTGCTGCTTTCCTGCTTCTTCTCCTCCTTAAAAATAGATGCCATTTCTGCTCGAACCCACCATATTTTGCAATGACACCATTGATATTCAGTTATCTGTTGAATATCAGTACTATCCATATAGCCATTAGTGTTGACACTCGTTGACACCCGTTGACAAAATCCATTTGCCGATATTCGTTCATATCCTCACGTTGACACTTTTCCGGCATCTATCTATACTCTTTATTCTTTATAAAAAGAGAAAGTATTGATATAGAGAGGGGTCTGAATTTCACGAAAGAGGTTTAAGGGCGGTGTCAACAGTCACCCGAATCAACGCCTAAATATATGCCTCCCTTAGAGAAAACAGTGTTTTTTATGGCAAAGCCTCACTAACTGCCTTTTCTTGAATGAATGATGGATGAACAATGGATGAATGTTTGTCTGACCTTTTGCAAAGGGTATCACAAAATCCCACAAAGTCACCCAAAATCCCACTTTGCCGACCGGATGAGCTATTGCCGTGCTGTGCCTTTCTTCGTAACTTTACCGCATAAAACAGCTGATTATGACCTATTTGAAGAACGCACCGATAGCAGTAGCTCCTGACCGCAAGTACAGCGTGAAGGAAGCCTGCCTTTTCCTCGGGATTCACCGATGCACCATCTACGACTACATCCACCATCCCGAGCGACCATTGCCTTTTATCCGGATCCATACCGATAAAAGGGGCATCCTTTTCCGGGGAAGCGACCTTATTGCCTACAAGGAAGCGGGTCTCCCGAGAAGAGGACGCAAGTTCAAGGACAGCCCTCGCGAATAGAAGGCTACCTTTGGACTTGCTTGGTCGCGGAACTCAGTTCCACTGGCTCCAGGGCAGACTTGCCAAGACGGATTGGCCGTCCGCTTCGGCAAGCTGGCAAGCCAAGAGCCACGCATCGGTGCGGATGGCATCCATGTCGCTCACAGCTTGCCGGAAACGGGATGGCGCCACGGCACCCGACTGAACCATCCACTCCGAAGCACAGGTCTCCGGCTCGATGGCTTCCACGAAGGACTCAATCTCCTTCACCAGATTACTCACCTTGCCGTCCTTCATTTCTGCCGTGAAGGTAAACGGCACACCGCTCAAGGTCTTCCGTTGGAAGTCAAAGAAGAGCCTGCCTTCCTTGTACCGAGCAGAAGCAGTCCAACTGAGCCGGACTGCAATACTGATTACATTTCCATTCATCATAACTCAGACGAAACCTACTATTTGAGACCTGCCCGGTCCGTGACGGATAAGGCAGGTCATTTTGTTATCACTCCGTTCTCACACTCATTCACCCATTCTTGCAAGGAGCTCCCGTAAGCGGCTGTCACGCAACTTCTTCAGTGACACCGGATGAAAGTTCTCCTGCTGCCTCACTTGCAGCTTGCCAAAGCCTTGTTTGGTCAAGTCCAACTCGATGTCCGACAACTCGTTCAAGGAGATGTAGCCGTACTCGTCCTCCATCAGTCCGATGACGATACCGAAGAGGATGGTGTCATTTCCTTCCTTTTCACCTTCAAGAATGAACCATCGCACGCCACCGAGCGCGAAGATGGCACGGCAAATTGCGTCCTTTCCCTTGCCGTCCTGGGAATAGAGAGAAAAGCCTTTCAAGGCTTCCTCCAACTGCGTTGTCATAAGTCTGCACATAGCTGTATTATTTAGAGGTTGGAAATTCGGGGTCAAAAATCAAGTCGCACTCAATGAGCCGTTGGTAGGCTTCTGCAGAAAGCCGTGATGCCCACTCGTTGCGGTCATCGTATCTTCCCTGCTGATAGTTGTATGCCAGCTGCTTCATGAAGCCGAGAAACACCTTGAACATCTCTTGTTGCAGGTAGCGGTGAGCCATGGTCAGTTCTCTGCCAGTCTGGTCAGGTGAGCACATACTGCCATTTACAAAATCTGCAAATGCCTTGGCAAAAGCCTTGTCACGTTCGGAGATGGTAGCTCCGGATAATTCGGGATAATCCATAGTCAAAACAATTTAGATGGTTGCGATTCCGATTCTTTTCCCTCTTGTGAAGCCCTTTAGAGCTTCTCGGTCGGGAAAACCGTTTTACGTGCATCCCCTCACTGCGGACACCGGGGAGAATAAGGCAAGTGTGAGGACAGAGGACTTTACGGAATACCCAATTTGGCACAAATTGCGGAAGGCTACCGGAAAGTCCTCCGTCCGAAAGCGTCAGCGGCACTTGATGTTTCTCCCGTCCGCAGTACCTTTGCACGACAAAACGTAAAAAGACCGGAAAGCTCCAAGGATTTACCCAGCACTTCATTCAACCTGGACTCCAAGGGAAAAGTACCTTAGTACGAGCCGTTCAACACGTTACTTCGTTTAAGCCTTTATGTACTAATATCTAGTGGGTGTACGTTAGTACGAACAAGCCTGAGCGACCTAACCTCCAAACCCTTACGAAGTAACGTCCTCCCGAAAATCGTTGCCATTGTGAGAACCTACAAAGTGAAGCGAAGTGAAGCCTTGTAGGTTCTCTCTATGGCAACGTATTGGATTTTCCATTCGCAGCCAAAACCATTCAGCCGAGCTTTGCTTGGTGTCACCGACACGAAGCAAACCGGATGGCATATTCTTAGCCAAAAGGTCATCACTTTCGGCATCGCATGAAATACGATTAGTCGGAAGTGGCGGCCAACATCTGTGGGCCAACCGTCAAAACCATTCGATGGCTTTACTTCTGCAAGCGTCAGCCTGCGCTCGGTAGAGCCATCGGACAAATAATCGTTTGAAGCCTCATCTTCCAAACCTCATTGACACTGTGAGAAACAGCTGAGTCGAGCGAAGTGAAACCCTGCTGCTTCTCTCTGTGACAATGGACTGGAATCCTCCACTTGTTGCCAAAGCCAATCAGCCGGACTTGCTTGGTGTCGTAGACACGGAGCAAAACGGATGGCACATCTTTCCCAAAAGGTCGTCACTTCCGGCATTGCATGAAATACGATTAGTCGGAAGTGGCGGCCAACATTTGTGAGCTAACTGCAAAAAAACATAGGTGACTTTACTTATATAGAATAAAGATGTTCCTTTTCATACATATTCTGAAGGAAATTATTAAATTTGCGAGTAACGCAATATCATACATCGAAATGAAAGATTTAAATAGAATAAAAGTTGTTTTGGCTGAAAGCAAAAAAACAAATAAATGGCTAGCCGCAGAATTAGGAAAAGATCCTGCGACTGTTTCTAAGTGGTGTACCAACACCTCACAGCCTGACCTTTCCACTCTTAACAAGATTGCCTTGGCTCTAGGTGTTGATATAAGAGAATTAATAGTTCCAACTCCTAAAAGGCCTATAGACTATACAGTATCAGAGAAAGAATAATGACTAACTTTTGAAACCGTTCAAAAGCAATTTAAAAGAAACAATGAAATGAATATAATCAGCATTTACGATAAACTTAAGAGCAGCTATAAGAACTACATCGGAAGTTTCGTATCTATTAAAGATGAACGAATAAAGAATGAAGTTAGCATGGCTATTCAGGATGAGAAGCTTTGGCCAAAAGCTTTGATTCAATTCAACCCGAATTTTGCTCAAGGTATCGGGGTCACTCAGCTAATCGAGAAAGGTCTCCCTATTCACAAGGACTTAGAGAGATTTTTCAAAACCCCGTTCTACAAGCACCAACAAGAAGCTATAGAATTAGGTTGCCAAAACAAGGAATTTATAGTGACATCTGGAACAGGTTCTGGAAAATCAAGAACTTTCATGGCTACCATATTTAATTATGTGTTGCAGCATCCAGAAGACTGTGTAAACAAAACCATAGCCATCATCGTATATCCAATGAACGCATTGATTAACTCTCAATCGGAAGAATTGGACCGTTATAGACTACAATATGAGGAAGTTACAGGTGAGCCATGTCCTTTTACGTTTGGGAAATACACCGGCCAAGAAGATTCACAAGCTCGTGAAAAAATGCAGCAAACTCCTCCCAATATCATATTGACAAACTATATGATGCTGGAACTTCTAATGACTCGTGCTGGTGATGAAAAACGCTTACGAGATTGTTTTCTTGAGAATCTTCACTACCTAGTTTTTGACGAATTGCATACTTATCGTGGCATGCAAGGAAGCGATGTGTCTTTTTTGATACGTCGTATCAAAGCACAAGCTAAGGGGCATGTCCTTTGTTTTGGAACTTCTGCTACAATGGTGGCAGATGAAAATCTATCCTATAAACAACAACGTCAAAAGGTTGCTGACGTTGCATCATGTATTTTTGGTAGTAGCTATGAGGCTAATCAAGTTATAGACGAAACACTTAAGGTTGGTTTAGCTAAGTCGCTCTGCAAAGAATCAGAACTCATAACAGCCATTAATGCGCCTGTACCTTCTGATTTAGATGCAGAAATGATTCGTAATTATCCGACAGCAAAATGGATAGAGCAAAACATTGCTCTGCGCTTTGACGAAAGAGAAAATAAATATTTCAGAGGAGCACCTTGCTCAATAGAAGATATAGCAACGAAATTACATAACTATGTAGAGCAAAAGGTTTCGTTAGAGGATTGCTACCAGCACATCATAAACGTCCTTAATTGGTGTAATGAAGTAAACGTAAATCAAGGAACGAATCTCTTACCTTATAAAATCCATCAGTTTATCCCTCAGACCGGTAATGTTTATGCAACATTAGGTGATCCCGAATCTAGATATATTACAGTAGAAGAGAAGCTCTATTGTGAAGAATTGTCGGATGATAATCATAAGGTACAATACTATCCAATCATGTTCAGCCGCCTTAGTGGACATGAATTGTATTGTATCAAGATAAATGGCAACACTCTTTCTCCACGTAACTTTGACGAACGAACTGACCTCGAAGAGGATGAGCAAGAGGAATCAATCAATAACGGATACCTTATTGTACCGCACGATAATGAAATGATTGATGATTATCTTCTTGATCCCAATTCTGATGAAATACCAGAAGATTGGTATAAATTAGACAAACAGGGCAATCGTAAATATAAAAAAACATATTTAGAGCGCTTCCCGAGAAAGGTCTACTTCACTATATATGGACAAATCGCAGATACAGCGGATATGTTCAACGATTCTTTTGAGGGTATTTATGTTCCCAGTCCTTTAAAGTACGACCCCACAGCTAAAGCAATATATTCGGGTTCCAGCAAAGAGTGGTCAAAACTTTCAAAAATAGGTAGTGAAGGACGAAGTACAGCCACCACTGTGCTTTCTTATGAAAACATCATTGAAATGAAAAATGCTGATGTAGATGCTGCTGATCGCAAATTGATGACGTTTGTTGATGCAAGACAAGATGCTGCTCTTCAAGCGGGTCACTTCAATGATTTTATTCGTATTGGAAAAATACGCTCAGCCATTTGGAATGCTGTAAAAGATTCCGAAGAACCTATAGGAAGCGACAAAATAGCAAGACTTGTGTTTAAACATTTGAATCTTTCCCATAAAGACTATTTCCGCTTTTCGAATTTAACAGGTGGTCGTGCGAAGAAGGTGGAAAGTATTATGGAAAAGTACTTAGGCACTATTATTTTTGATGACTTAGCAGGTAACTGGCAAGTAAATATGCCTAATCTAGAAGATTGTGCTTTGCTGAAAATCAACTATGAGTTTCTTCACGATGAAATCACAGGTGAAAATGGCAGTGAACGCCTTTACGATATTCCTGAGTTAGATGGATTATCTGATGAGAACAAAGAACGGTTTATTGTCCAAATATTGGATTATTTACGTCATAAGTTATGCATTTATTCTGACGAGAGAACAGAGGAGTCAGCAAAAGATATAGAAAAACAAGTACGCGAGAATTTAAAGAGTCCTTGGACGTTGGATGACAATGATAGAATTGCTGCTGGACATTCATTATGCTTTGTTAGACCTCAAAATAAGCGAAAGGCATTTGGTAAAGAGGTAGCAGGATTTCGTTCTAAATTAGCATTCTTTGTTCGTGATTTCCTTTCAGCAAATGGGGGTACAGCAACCATAAATTCTCCAGAAGATTACATCAATTACATGCAATCTTTATTTGCGGCCTTGGGCAACTATATTCAAGAAAATGATGGCGCTTACCAATTATTCTATACAAGTATTCTATGGGAAAAAGGAGACGAAAAGTCTATCCGTACAGATCTCACCAAGATAAGAACAATTGGTGATGAAATCGTGTACGCTCCCAACAAATACTTCCAAAAGTTATATAAGAATATACCATCATCAGGTGTAAACTTAGAAGCAAAAGATCATACTGGTCAAGTTCCTAAAGCAGAGCGTGAAGAACGCGAACAACAGTTCCGTAATGGTGAGTTCCCCATACTTTATTGTTCACCGACTATGGAACTTGGTATTGACATAAAGGACTTGTCCGTTGTAGGCATGCGCAATGTTCCTCCGACGCCTGCAAATTATACTCAGCGTGCCGGACGTGCCGGACGTAGCGGTCAGGCAGCCTTGATATACACATATTGTCGTCCTCGAAACTCTCATGAGAATTACTATCTTCGCCATCCTGAAAAGATGGTTAGTGGTGAAGTTAAGGCCCCTCGTATGGATTTGGTAAATGAAGAATTATTCTCAACACACTTCCACTCTACGATATTGTCAATATGTCCTATACCACAGTTGTCTAACGGCATTGCTGATTTGGTAGATTATAGCGATGCCAACAATATTACCCTTAAGCCAGAAGTAGTACATCATTTACAACTTTCCGAAGAAAGAAAAAATGAGATTAAAGAAATCTTCAAAAAGGTGATTGCAGACTATTATCTGTCTAATAGGATAAATGAAAGTACGCCTTATTGGTTCACTGAAAGTTGGATGGACGGCATTCTAAATAGCTATCAATCTGATTTTGATAAAGCTTTAAATCGCTGGCGAAGCCTATATAAATTAGCACAACAGCAGATTGAAGAGGCGCAAGCTATTATTAGAAACAATGTGTATGGTGAAAACTCAAACGAGAAGAGAGAGGCCTTGCTTAAAGAAAAGCGAGGAACTGAACTTCGAGATATGCTGTTAGGACAAAACCAAGGAAAAAACGCAGAGGAGAATGAGTTTTATCCTTATCGTTACTTTGCAAGTGAAGGCTTTTTACCAGGCTACAACTTTACAAAGTTACCTCAGCGTGCCCTCTTACAGTATAAGAATAGTGATAAAGTTGAATACCTCAGTAGAGCTAAATCATTGGCTCTAACAGAGTTTGGTCCTCAAAATATTATCTATAATAATGGAGGAAAGTTCCGAATCTCTCGTATGATGCTTACCGGAGAGCCGACTCCTAACAAGTTCTTCTATAATCCTAAAACAGGTGTCATTTACAAAAATCAGGAAAATGCAGCTCACCATACAGATATCATCACAGGCGAAAGTCTTGATGGAGTATCTAAGTTAATACCAGGTTTCTGCATTCAGGCACAAGACATGGTGGCACAGGAAAGCGAAAAGATTACTTGCCAAGAAGAAGAGCGTAGCCGTAAATTCTATCAACTGAAGACCTACTTCTCTTCAGATGATACACGCGCAATGAGTATGTGTGAGTTGAAAACCTGTAATGGAACACACCTCGCTAATATCCGGTATATTCCTTCTTGTCGTTTGACCTATATTCTTGAGTCAAAGAATGACAACAATGCCAATGGTTTTGCTTTTGATACGAAAACAGGAGATTGGGTGAGTATGGAGCGTATGGCCATCTATACGCAAAGGCAGCAGCAACATCCAGAGGAACCGGTAAGCATAAAGTATGTGAAACTTTTTACAGAGACCACTGCAAACGCTATATATATTCAACCGCTTGAAGCTATGGGGTTAGCTGACAAGGGGGCTGTTCGTACCTTCCTTTATGCCTTTAAGCAGGCTATTGAAGATGTGTTTCAGATTGAAGGAAATGAAATTGGTGCAGAAGTCATGGGTGAAGAAAAAGTTCCTAATGTACTTATCTACGAAAATGCTGAAGGTTCGTTGGGTGTATTGGGACGTTTGGTTTCAGAACCAGCTTCCTACCATGCTGTCGTTAAGCGTGCTTATGAAATTTGCTATAGCAAGTCGACACCGCTGTCAGATGAAGAACGATCCAAGCTGATACCTGCTGATTACACCAATCTGCTTAATTATTACAATCAGCCGTTCCATCAACTCATTGATGTACGCAAGATATATCATACACTTTGTATCATGATGAGTACTGAAATTGAAGTCCGCTCAGCAGGACAGCATCATAGTTACGATAAACAATATGAAGCACTTGAAGCAGCTCGTGACCATAACAGTAGTACGGAATACGAATTCCTAAAGTATCTCTACGAACATAGACTCCGCTTACCAGATAAGGCTCAGCCTACGTTCCCAGAACATTATTATGTACAACCTGACTTCATGTATGGCGACAGAATCCTTGTCTTCTGTGATGGTACACCTCATGACCGCCCTGAAATTCAGGAAGACGACCGCAACAAAAGAGAAGTGTTGGAAGACGCTGGATATATAGTTATAGCTTGGCATTACAAAACTCCTTTGGATGAATTTGTCGCTGAGCACTCAGACATTTTTACACCAATAAGCTAACTAAAATGGAATATAAGACAGGAACACTCGTTGAATTTCGCTCACGACCGTGGGTCGTTCAACAGTCATCAGATAAAGACCTTCTCATCATCAAACCTCTGGGAGGAACTGATGCTGAGACTATCGGACTATACAAACCTCTTTACGGAGATAAACTTGACGAAACCGTCAATTCATATAATTTCCAGAAGCCAACGCCTGCTGATGTTGGCGCAAATAGTTATCCGGAAGCAGCACGCATTCTTTACAATGCGTGCCGGCTTTCATTCCGTGATATAGCAGGTCCATTCCAGTGCTTAGGCCGTCTATCTTTCGAACCACGTCCGTATCAAATGGTTCCTTTGATTCTTGCACTCAAGCATAAAGTGATTCGTTTACTTATTTCAGATGACGTAGGTATCGGTAAAACTTTAGAGTCATTGCTGATAGCCAAAGAATTACTCGACCGCAGAGAGATTCAGCGTTTTGCTGTAATTTGTCTGCCGCATCTTTGTGAGCAATGGCAGAATGAAATACGTGATAAATTTGGTTTAGAGGCAGAGATTATTCGTTCCAGTACGATTAGTCGTTTGGAAAAGAATATGAGGGCAAATCAAAATGTGTTCCGTGATATTCCTTTTCAAATCATTTCTATTGATTACATCAAATCTTCTGATCGTAAACCAATGTTCTTACAACATTGTCCGGAATTTATCATTGTTGATGAAGCACACACTTGTGCTAAACCCAAGGGAGCTAACAAAGGCCAGCAATTACGCCATTCACTGCTTTCTGACTTGGCCAAGTCGGAACGACACATTGTGCTCCTTACAGCTACACCCCATAGCGGAAATATCGAAGAGTTTCAATCTGTAATCGGTTTGCTAAAACCCGAATTTGAGCACTATACTTTAGAAGATGCGAAGCAGCGTGAAGAACTTTCCCACTACTTTATTCAGCGTCGCCGTGCAGATGTAAAGCCTTATGCCGGCGATGATGTAATCTTTCCTACCCGAGTGCCGTTTGATGCCAAATATGAACTTAGCGCTCAGTACCATGCACTTCTCATGGATATTATTGATTATGTTCGTGAAGGTGTAAAAGCTGCACGTTCTTATAAAAAGGTAAAACAACGCTATATTTACTGGGATTTATTGGCTCTTATTCGCGGAGTAATGTCTAGTCCTGAGGCCGGTATCAGTATGCTTCAGAACAAGATTTCAAAACGAAACAATGATTCGGATGAAATTCCTGAAGATAGTGATAAGACCTATGTGTTTAACGATTCCTTAAAAGACGGACTGTTGGGTGATGATGTCATTCCCGAATCATACGAGGAATCGTCTAACAGTGAAAAGAACAAGTTCCGTTCTTTCATCTCTGTTCTTCGTGAAATCAAAGAAAAGAAACAGGATAACAAGGTCATTGAATTAGCTAAAAATATAGAGTTTGCACTGAACTCGGGCTATAACCCGATTGTATTCTGCCAGTATATTCAAACGGCTGAGTATTGCAAGGATTTTATCGTCAAACAACTGAATGGAAATAAAAAATATAAAGATGTAGCAGTTGAGGTTATCACTAGCCGACTTGCGGATGAAGACCGCAAAATGAAGATTGATGAATTGTCAAAAACAACTCGTCATGTCCTTGTATGTACGGACTGTCTTTCTGAAGGTGTCAACCTTCAAACAGGATTTAACTGCATCATGCACTATGATTTGCCATGGAATCCCAACCGTATGGAGCAGCGTAACGGTCGTATCGACCGATTCGGTCAAACTGAGAAGGAAGTGGCAATCTTCACACTTTTTGATGAAGAAACCAATCCTGTCGACAAGATTATTATGAAGGTGTTGTACCGTAAACAAGACCAAATACGCAAGTCACTTGGTATATATATTCCTATTGCAGATAACGACTCTTCCTTGATGGAAAGCATCATGGAGGAAATTATCGTGCTTGACACAAAGGCGCAAATCATTCATCAGCCCACTTTATTTGATTTGGACGATTTCAAGGAAACAACTGAAGAACATGATAAGCGAATACAACGTGCAGTAGAAAATGAGAAAAAATCACATACCTACTTTGCACACAATACCAAAGCTATGAATCCGACCCGTCTTATTGATAGTCTAAATGAGGCAAAGAAAGTTATTGGTGATATTTATGATACAAGAGATTTCGTAATTGGCGAACTTCGTCATGCCGGAGTAAACGTAAAGACGGATAAATTTCCTCTTTGTTATTCATTCCAACTTGTTGAACTTGAAGACAATCTCAAGTCCTATTTCCAACGTGCAACGGACAAAAAGGGTACAGTTCGCATTTCATTTGCTTCGCCCACACCAAAGAACTATATGTACATTGGACGCAACCATGTATTTGTTGAAGACCTTTCACGCGGTGTTGTTAACGACACCATCAATGGCGGAAATCTAGGTGCGTGCCGTGCCATGGTTATACAGACGGATAAGGTACAGACGGTAACAACTGTCCTTCTGATGCGCGTGCGCTCCGTTATCAGTGAAAGAAAACGTAGAGACCATCAACTCGTGGGGGAGGAAATGATTTTTCTAGGATATAAAGGGAAAGTTGAAAACCATGATTTCCTGCCGGAAGATGAGTGCCGCAATCTCTTTCTAGACGCACAAGCCAGTGGTGATATTGATCTTGTGGCTCAACGCAGCACTTTCAAACGCCGGTTAGAATGGGTAAACGATGAAGCTACTTTACGACAGCATACTGATGACATCGCAATAGAACGTGCTAACAATCTTGTTCGTTCGTTTGCACAGTATCGTACCTACCTTTCAGAAGCCGAATATCAAGTGGTAAGTCCAGTACTGCCTATGGATGTGATAGCTGCATTCGTTTATATGCCCAAAGTTCCTCAATTATAATGTAAGATTTCAATATGGATTATACTTCTATACATATTTATGGTCATCTTCTCTCTGATGACATCCTTCATGAAATAGAGACCGATTCATCCATGCAGGGTAATCGTGAATCTGATTTCAATCTTGATGTCTCTTTGAGAGCCAAGATTGACAACGCTTGGAGTAGTTTGCGAAACGACTGGAAACTGTTTGCTGATCGAAATACGCTGCGTGACCCGTATGGTACCAAATCGGTTCGACGCTTAATGGAGCGTTTCTTTTCCAGTCTTGACTATCAACTTGATTTTCAACCCATGCAAATTGAAGCGGGAGAACGCAAATTCGATATTCCTTACATCTGTCCTGAACTCGGACAGATGCCAATTATCATCGTGGGTGATAAGACCGGTGATACATCGCTTGATATGCTAGATAAGTGTACACTTGATCAGCGTATAAAAGGAGATCGTCGCCAAAAATCCCCGCAGGCTACCATGCTCGACTATTTGAACAGCACTGAGCATGTATATGGCATCGTTACCAATGGACAAGTTCTCCGTCTTATTCGTAACACAGGACAGTTGGTAAAACTGACCTACATCGAGTTTGACCTTCGCCGCATGGTTGAAGAAGATCATTATGCCGAATTTTGTCTGCTTTTCCGTTTGATGCATACCTCCCGCTTTTTGCATAGTGGGGATGAAGCATGTATCATGGAACAATGGTTTAATCGTTCTATAGAAAGTGGCAATCGCATTCGTGCGGGGTTGAGCGATGCTGTTCAAAAAGCCATGGAAATACTGGGTCAGGCTGTCGTATGTGGCAAAGGAGAAGGCAATGAGATCTTCCGTCAGGCAGTAATGAGTGGAGAAGCTAATGCACAAACACTCAATAAGGAACTGATTCATTTCATTTATCGTTTGCTTTTTCTCTTTATCATAGAGGACCGAAATTTGGTTTACAACATTGGTGAGCATGACCAAGATGCTGACTATGACCAAAAACTCAAATGTCAGGAAATATACAAAAAATATTATGCTGTTTCTCGTCTGCGCGGTTTGTCTGAACTGCCTTTTTTGCGCAATGGCAGATACACGGATCTCTGGGCAGGCTTGATGGATTCATTCCGTTTGTTCGAAGATGAAACTTTTGGTGCACCGCTTCATATCAAGCCGCTTGGCGGTATCTTATTTAACAAGGAGACGCTGCACTATTTACGTCAGTGCCAAATATCTAACGAACAGGTGCTTGCTGCATTCTCTTGCTTAAATGAGTTTAAGGATGAAAAGCAAAACCGAGTAAAGATAAACTACTCCTCGCTCGACGTTGAAGAGTTTGGTTCTGTATATGAAGGTATTCTTGAAATGCGAGCAGTTATCACGCAAGGTACTTCTGCTGCCAATTGGAATTTCACTTTTGGTGCAGGTATGGACAGAAAGTCTTCAAGTTCTTATTACACACGTCCTGACTTGGTACAAAGCCTTATCCGCACCACATTGGAACCTGTTATCAAAGAACGCATTTCAAAATGCCAAACCACTGAGGAAAAGGTCCGCTCACTGCTTTCCATGAAGGTGTGTGATGCTGCCAGTGGTTCTGGACATATTGTTTTAGCCATGGCTCGCACCTTGGCATGGTATGTCTGCTCTCTACGAACCGGCGAAGACAACCCTGCCTCACAAGACTATCGCCAGGCTCTTCGTGAAGTGATACAAAAGTGCATCTATGCAGTGGACTATAATCCTGATGCCGTAGAACTATGTAAGGTAGTGCTTTGGATTGAAGGCTATTGCGTTGGAAAGCCTTTGTCATTCTTAGACCATCATATTCGTTGTGGTAACTCTGTAGTTGGAGTGACCAATCTTGACGTGCTCCTCGATGGGGTACCTAAGGAAGCTTTTACAGCAGATAGCAAGGAGTCTTTAAAGATTATCAAGGAGCTCAATAAAAAAGCTTTGGGCGAGGTGGCTATTGTACAAGAAGGTAAGAAAAGAGGATTTAATATTACGCTTTTCGACAACCAATTCAATATACAAACCATTGATAGCGAACAAATTGGTTTAGCAAGTAAAGTTAAAGAAATCAATGAGTTACCAGAAGAAACACTTCTTCAAGAGCTTACGAAACAGCAATCATGGGAAGATTTGATGATTTCACCAAGAGTGGAATGCCTGAGACGTGCTTGCGATATATATACATACGCTTTCTATAAGGTATTTAAAAAAGAAGAAGTTGATTTGAATATGGATGACTCTTTTAATGGAGCATTTTCTATACCATACACAAGAACTGTATATCAAGCGTTGCAGGAAATAAAATATCTTGATGATGACGATGATATACCTTGTGCTCAACAACTTACGGAGGAATTCAAGAATGAAGTACTTACTGCAGCAAAGCAGCATAAGTATTTCCATTGGTGCGTTGAGTTCCCTGAAGTCTTTGCAAACGGCGGGGGATTTGACGTGATGTGCGGTAATCCACCTTGGGATAAAATTAAAGTAGAAGATAAAAAATGGTTTGAACAACATGGACGTACAGATATTGTAAAAGCCGCAAATGCGTCAAAGCGAAAATCAGCCATTGAAAATCTAAAAAAAACAGATTTAGAGTTATTTGTACAATATAAATCTGCTATAGCAACAGCTGATGCAATAAGCCGATTTGTTCGCATTTCAGGTCGTTTTCCTCTATCTGCAATTGGAGATATTGATTTGTACCCTCTATTTGCCGAACATTGTTTAAATTGCAGTAAAGAAGCTTGGGGTTTAGTAATGCCTACTGGAATTGCTACAAATGCTTATACTCAGCAATTCTTTGGTAAGCTAATAGAGGAAAATAGATTGAAATCGCTTTATGATTTTGAAAATAGAGAAAAACTTTTCGAAATTGACAGTAGATATAAATTCTGTTTGTTAACTGCTGGTCAAAAGCAAGATACTCCACGCGAAGTCTCAGGTGGATTTTACCTTACTCGTTTGGATCATCTCCTTGACCCCAAACGCATATACTCAATTCAAACGAGTGACTTTTTGCTAATAAACCCCAATACTAAAAATTGTCCGATATTCCGAACATCCAAAGATGCCCAACTTACAGCTAAAATTTACCGTAACTTCCCTGTATTAGAGCATGAAGATACAGGGAATTCACCATGGGGATTTAAGTACATGTGTATGTTTCACATGTCAAATGATTCTGATAAATTTAAGACCCAGAGTGAATTAAAACAACTTGGAAGCATTAAAAACGGATGTAGCTTTTGGCTTAATGAAAATGAATATGTACCGCTATTTGAAGGAAAATTATTTTGGAATTATAACCACCATTTTGGAGATTTTCCTTTGGACACAGACGTTGCGGCACGTCCATCTACAATACCATCTACTCCAATAGAAAATTTGAAAGATTCCAGCGATCCATTGAGAGCTTGGTATTGGGTAAACAAAAAACATGTAGAAAAACGATTGTCAAAAACAGACAAGAAAGGTAAAGTCCTATGGCAATGGAAATATCCATACTATATTTTGTTTCGTGACGTCACAAATGCCACAAATGAGCGCACTTGCGTAAGCACGCTTGTCCCCGGAGCTACTTTTGTAGCAATGTTATGCAGTTTGGTTTTTGATTATTTAGCTAAGCAAAAAGTTGGAGGTTCTAGCATGGCCTCATTTATAATGAAGCAAATGCCTGTTCTTACCCCCGAACAAATCCATGAATCAGGTTATGAGCAAGACATCGTAGAGCGAGTAGCACGGCTTTGCTGGTTCAATCACGACTTGGATGCTTGGATGGAAGAGTTGCGAGAAGAATGCCCCCTTGATTGGGACTTGCCTAATGAACCTGTGATATGGGACGAAGCAAAACGTTCAGTATGGCAAGCTGAATTGGATGCCATCTTTGCTCACCTGTACGGTTTAAATACAGAAGACCTTCGCTATATTCTCGACCCTGAAGATGTCTGTGGTAAGGACTGTATCAATGAAACATTCCGTGTACTCAAAGACCGTGAAATACGCGAACTCGGAGAATATCGAACCAAGCGTCTTGTTTTGGAAGCTTGGAATAAATTTGGATTTGAAAACTAACAAATTATGCCATATCCTATAGAAAAGAAACTCGTAATAGCCGTTTCCACCAGTGCGCTATTCAATATGGAAGAATCGGACAGCATCTACCGTGCAAAAGGGGTTGATGCCTATCGTAAATATCAAGAGGAACATATTGACATTCCACTTGAGAAGGGAGTCGCATATCCTTTTATCAAACGCCTGCTCAGCTTGAACAATTCATTCCCTGGAGAAAAGCCCATTGAAGTAGTTCTTTTTTCAAAGAACAGTCCGGAGTCTGGATTAAGGGCATTTCGTAGCATCAACCACTATGGTTTGGACATATCGCGTGCTTGCTTCTCATCCGGTAAACCCAATTTTCAATATCTGCCAGCGTTCAATGCCTCTCTCTTTTTATCAGCAAATCCTGAAGATACGCAGAGTGCCATAGAAGCAGGATTTGCAGCAGGTACCGTGCTGGAAACAACGATAGAAGATGATGAGAACGATACACAACTCAGATTAGGGTTCGATTTTGATGGTGTTATTGCAGATGATTCCTCCGAACAATTCTACAAAAACGCCCAAGGCGACATGAAGGCTTATCATCAACATGAGCAACAACTCGCAAATAACCCTTTGGAGGGTGGCCCTATAGGAGCACTTCTGCAAAAAATATCTTTCTTCCGAAAGTTGGAGAATAAACAGGCAGAAAAGGATCCAAACTACCAAAGAATTATCAGCACGGCCATTATTACCGCCAGAAATGCACCTGCCCATGAACGAGTAGTAACTACGTTGAAGAATCTCGACGTTGAAGTAGATGAAGTATTCTTTTTGGGTGGCATTGATAAGTCACGAATTTTGGATATTCTAAAACCTCATATATTCTTTGATGATCAAATGGTTCATTTGCATCATCTTAATAATGTCCCTGCGGTACATATTCCATTTGGAGTGGCAAACAGAAAAGAAACAAACGGCTTAAAAGGTTAACATTCATTACCATGACAGATAAACGACAATTATACAATCAATTTTTGGAAGTATTTCCCTTGAGTAAGCTCAATGACTTGACGCTCGATGAGTACACCAACCTAAATCGGGATAATTCCTTTTGCTACTGGATAGAATCCAGAACCCATGATCTGGGTTCATTTTGGGGTGGCTCTTCCTATAAGTTTGGTATCTACGCTTACCGTAAGAAACCGGCTTCAGGCGACTATAGAGTATACAGCGATGACAAATATGCATGGTATGGAAAATACAATCAAGACACCGCTGAAGGTGCTTTTGGAATTGTAAAAAGAACCATTGTGCGGATAGCGAATTGTGCAAATGAAGGGAAATTTGAAGAAATCGAATCCATCAACGAATTAGGAGAAGGCTATAAATGGAAAATAGCCTTTCTCTATTCGCACGAACATTTGATTCCCATCTATAAGAAAGAAATGCTACAGACATTGGCCAAACATTTCAACATGGATGCCAATATTTCAAGAGTTGAGATACAAAAACGCCTGATTGAGATAAAGGGAGAAAAAGATCTTTACGAGTTTTATGATGAGCTGCTGAAGATTATAGAAGCGGAGTCCCAATCAAAAGCACAGCGCACCTGGCTTTTCGCTCCCGGTGAAAATGCCTGCATTTGGGAAGATTGCATGAAATCAAGCACCATTCGTATCGGCTGGGACATGGTGGGTGATTTATCGGCATTTGATAAAAAAGAGGAAATAACCTCCTTGCTGCAAAGCATTGAAGGCAAAACGGATGCCTCATTTAAGAATGACTCTCTGGCGCTTTGGCAATTTGCCCATGAAATGAAGACAGGCGATGTGGTGTACGTTAAAACTGGAAAAGGTATTCTGCTTGGAAAAGGATTTATCAAAGGTGATTATAGATTCGAAGACACCTTGCAAAATTATCCACATGTACGGCAGGTAGAATGGCTTCATACAGGTTCTTGGAGCTATGTTAAAAAGTTCCCGATGAAAACTTTGACGGACATTAGCAGCTACACGGATCTGATTCAAGACTTGGAAAGTTTAATCGGTACAAAAGAGAAATATAATACAACTAAACGTCAGTATTGGTGGCTCATAGCCGATCCCAAAGTGTGGAAGTTTACAGACATCTCTGTTGGAGAAGTTGTGAACTATACGCTGTATAGCGACAACGGAAACAAACGGAGAATCTTTCAGAATTTTTTGGATGCCAAGGAGGGCGATGGTGTAATAGGCTATGCAAGTACCCCCACTTTACAAGTGGTGGCTTTGGGCGAAATAGCGAAAGATACGGACAAGGAATACTTGTACTTCCGGAAAATGGAGCAACTTCTAACCCCTATAGACTATTCGGTTTTCAAGCAACATGAAGATTTACAGGACATGGAATGCTTGAAAGGAAACGGACGTGGCTCACTATTCAAGCTGAAAGAGGAAGAATATGAAACCATTCTTGAGATCGTTCGTCACGAAAATCCCGAAAAAAGAGCTGCTGTGCAATCTTATACAGACAAGGACTTTTTGTCCGAAGTGTACATGAACGCAGCGGACTTTCAGCATCTGAAGTCCTTACTTAGCCAAAAAAAGAATGTTATTCTGCAGGGGGCACCCGGTGTAGGGAAAACATTTACGGCCGAGCGACTGGCTTATACCATGATGGGAGTAAAAGAACCCGAACGAATTGAGAAAGTACAATTCCACCAAAGCTTCCCCTACGAGGACTTCATTATGGGATATAAACCAACCGAACAAGGAGGATTTGAGTTGCGCACAGGCATTTTCTATCAGTTTTGTCAAAAGGCCAAGAACTCGCCCGACAAGGAGTTTTTCTTCATTATCGACGAGATTAACCGAGGCAATCTGAGCAAAATCTTTGGCGAACTTCTGATGCTCATCGAAAATGGCTACCGCAATACCGAAATCAATTTGGCTTATACCGGTAAACCATTCTCTGTGCCCGATAATTTGTACATCATAGGTATGATGAATACTGCAGACCGAAGTCTGGCCATGATTGACTATGCGCTTCGTCGCCGTTTCAGCTTCTTTGAAATGAAGCCGGGCTTTGATTCCAAAGGGTTTATTCATTACCAAAAGGCAGCGAACAATGAGCAATTTAATCAGATCATAGAAGCAATTAGAAGTCTGAACAAAGAAATAGAAAAGGACCACTCATTAGGCAGCGGCTTCTGCATCGGCCACAGTTACTTTTGTAACTACGACAAGGAACAATCCTACTGGTTAGACAATGTGGTGAAGTATGACATCATCCCGATGCTGAAAGAATACTGGTTCGACAATGAGGAAAAATATCAATTGGAAGTTCAAAAACTCAAAGATTTATTGAATGAGCAGTAGCCATCACATACCCATTAAGAACATCTTCTACATGCTTACCTATGCGTTCAAGGAACTGAGCCATAACAATTATGAACGGATAGCAGGAGAAGAGTTTGAGGATATTCACAATTTGTTTGCGGAAATCCTCTACTTGGGTATTTCTTGTCAGTTGAAGCAAGGTCTGTATAAAGCCTATATACTGCATGAGGAAGTGTTGCCTACACTGAAAGGGAAGTTGAATATGTCTGCCACCTTCAAAGAACGGATAGTACGCAATACTAAACTCTGCTGTGAATATGACGATTTCTCAGAAAACAATATTTTCAATCAGATACTGAAAACAGCTATTGAATATCTGTTGACGAAAAAGGAGGTAAAGAAAGAGAGACGAAACAAGTTGCGCAATCTGTTGCTTTTCTTTAAAGGCATAGATACGGTGCCTGCCAAGCATATTCGATGGAATACCCTACGTTACGACCAAAGCACCCATACATACCACATGCTGCATAGCTTATGTATGTTTTTATTCGACAGTCTGTTGTTGAGCACACAAAAGGGCAACGTAAAGGCACCCTTATTTTCTGACAGCCACATGAACATGCTGTTCCAGCGCTTTGTTTTGGAATACTACAAGAGGCATCACCCGAATTGTAAAGCGACAGCAAAACAGATTCAGTGGGATATTACCGCAAACGATGCTACGGCCATTGATATGCTTCCGACCATGCAAACGGACATTACGCTTACAGTTGAGGACAGAACGCTGATTATTGACACCAAGTATTATGGTCAAAATACACAAACGCATTTTGATAAGCAAACCATATTGTCCGGCAACCTTTACCAAATTCACACCTATGTAATGAATGCCGAACAGTATCATGCTGCTAAAGGCAAAGTAGACGGGATGTTGCTCTACGCTCAAACTCAAAGCGATATTCAGCCCTATCTTCATTTCCAAAACAGTCAGGGGAATCGATTTATGGTCAGGACATTGGATTTGAATCAGCTGTTTGATAAGATAAAAGAGGCATTAGACCGGTTTTTGGAATACAACAAAAGAGAACACTTAAATTAAGAAGAGTCATGGATAGAAAAGAATGTATGATTGTCGATTTAGACAAAAGCGGAAGCAAGGATATGTTTGTTACAGAGCGCATTGCTGCAATCAAAGAAAACAGCAAGGGATTATGGTCTGTACTATTTAATGGCTCTACGCGATGGTTTCATTACAATCCTTCCCGCTTGCTATACCTGACTCATCCGGCAAAAATCAACCTTGGTGAGAAAGGCTTGTACATCCACAACAAGCATATCAATCAGGCTGCAGAACTGCTTCGGTTCTCGGATGAGAGACACACATTCTATCACATCGTCTATGAGAATGGCTATTACGATAATTTAGAGGGAAAGCAGGTGTATGTAACCCGAACCCCCATTGATCAAAATGGCGGTTCGACGTGGGATTATCTGAATAAACTGGCAGCTGAAACAAGTCTGCTGACGGACGAAAACGACAGTATTCTTTCGAAACAATATGAGAAGGTAGACGTGAAAAGAGACAACGTACCGCTGGCTCAATATCTGGGTAACAAAAGCAAACTGGATACGCATAAAATGCCCAAGCACCTTTATTATCCGTTTGGCTGTAACGCCAGTCAGAAGGCTGCTGTAGAGGCTGCGCTGACACATCAGGTAAGCATCATCCAAGGACCTCCGGGCACGGGTAAAACGCAAACAATTCTGAATATCATTGCCAACCTGCTGCTGCAAAACAAAACAGTGCTGGTGGTTTCGAACAACAACTCTGCCGTAGAAAATGTGGCGGAGAAACTGGATAAAGAAAATCTGGGGTTTATAGTGGCTCAGCTGGGCAGTGCGCAAAACAGGGAAGCTTTTTTCAATAACCAGCCGCCTTGTCCTACCATGAACAATTGGCACCTGGAGGATAAATCGGCTGTAAAGGAACGCTGCACGAAAGCCCTGTCCGAGGTATCGAAAGGCTTTGAGGGACAGCTGCTGCAAGCGAAACTTCAGGCGGAACATGCAGCATTGCAACTGGAAAGAGAACACCATGAGAAGCTATGTGCCAGCAATGAATCGGATGGATGGCTGCATAATCGGGCTTCGGCCTCCCTGCTGAAGCTGCTTCACTCGTATCAGCTGTTGCACGAAAGGCAACAGGCAGTCAGCCTATGGTACAAGCTGAAGTGGAGTCTTCGGATGGGAATGAGGTTGTTCGCTTTCTTAAAGAAGCCCAGCAGTGAAGTCATCGCTCAGTTGGAAGCGGCTTACTATGACTCGCGTCTGAGAGAGATTGAAAATGAATTGGAAGCGATTGATTCCCAACTGGAAGCCATCGACCTTCCGCATCATGTAAAAGAACTTCGTGGCACTTCGCTGCAGCTATTGAAAGATGCCATAGCCAGCCGATATACCGGAAAGCAGCGCCGACAATTCAAGCCTGCTGATCTCTACCGGCAAAGCGAGACTTTCATGGAGGCTTATCCGGTAGTGCTGAGCACAACGTACTCAGCCAAAAGCTGCATTAGTCCGGACAATGTATTCGATTATGTCATTATGGACGAAGCATCGCAGGTGGACATCAAAACCGGCGCTTTGGCGTTGTCGTGTGCCACCCATGCGGTGATTGTAGGCGATGACAAGCAGTTGCCCAATGTTGTCAGTAAAGAAGAAGTCCTGGCGCTACAAGCCATTCAGGAAACCTATCAGGTGGAAGAAAGTTACAATGCCATTACCCATAGTTTCCTGAATTCTTGTCTGGAAGTTTTCCGAGATGCCCCGGTTACGCTGTTGCGCGAACATTACCGGTGCCATCCCAGAATCATAGAATTCTGCAACCGGAAATTCTATGACAGAGAGCTGGTGGCCATGACAGCCGACGAGAACGAAGAGAAGGTGCTGGAGGTGGTTTATACGGGTAAAGGCAACTATGCACGGGGACATTTGAACCAGCGTGAAATTGATGTGATCAAGGAAGAGGTTATGCCGCAATTTTCCGAGAATGAGAGTATAGGTATCATCACTCCTTACCTGTAGAGTTCCTTCATCGTGGCCATACTGACCGAATAGAGTTCTACCTTCTGCTGCTTGGCAGCGATGGTGTCCAGCCGGGCATTGTGCTGTTCCTCGATGAGTTTCTGGGCGGCAAGGTTGGACGATACGATTTTGATGCAGTTCTTGTCGACCACAACCCGCCATCCGGCATACATTTGCGTTGAAGCGGCAAGCATCAGTACCGCCATCAACAGGAATCTTAAGTTGACCATAATGACATGACTTTTTGATGTTGATTGACTTTTCTGGCAAATTCCAGATACTTATGCCCGCCGTCCCGTTTGCGGTCTGCCTCGATATGCGTGATGGCTTCCTGCATGGTTCCGTAGTGGGCCAAATAGAGTTTCAGGGCTTCCTTCTCTGTTCGTTCAGTCGTGTAAGCCCAATAGCATTCCGGTGCTTCTTCCACACCGTACACATCCGAGTTTTGTCCCCGGCATATCCACACCTCCTTGAAGTAGCTGCGTCCTTCCCGGTTGTTCAGGGCATTGATGGTAAATATCTGCTGCCGCTGGATGGGTGTCAGTCCCAGGATGGCGGCAATGTCCTCGTAGCGGTCCTTGAACTTGGTCTGGTCGAGCAGTATCTTCACGTCGGAGTTGTTGATGATGGCTTCCTTCACGATGGGCGAATCTATCACGTCATTCAACTCCTGGGTAACGACACCTGCTATGCCGTGGAACTTTCTGACTGTTTTGTACAAATATTTTATATATTCTGCCATGGTGGGCGAAGCAATCGCCTTCCACGCTTCCTCAATGATGAGTGCCTTGCGTCCTTTCTTGATGCGCATCTTCTGCAGGAACACGTCCATGATGATGAGTACCACAATCGGAAACAGCACGGGGTCATCTTTAATCTTATCGATTTCGAAGACGATGAACTGCTCATCGAAGAGGTTCACGTCCAGGTCGGAGTTCAGGGTCATCTCCAGTTCGCCGCCCCGGTAGAACTGCTTCAGGATAGCTGCGAAGTCGCGGATGTGGAACTGAATCTTCTCCTGTGCCACGATTTGCGGTATGCGTTCCAGTGCAAACTCGTAGTAGGAATTGAAGGAGAGTTCCCGGACTTTCAGTCTGCGTTTCTGTTCCTCGATGTGGTCTATCTGCTTGTCTATCTTGATAAGCATGGAGTTGTTGTAGAGTTCCTTCTTGTAGTTCTCGATAATCTGCAGGGCACGTTCCTTTTCACCTTTACTGGCAGCTTCATTCTGGGCAAGGGCATAGAGCGAACGGCACTGGCGGAGCAGTTTGAGTCGCCGGGCTTCTGCCGGAAGCATGAGTGCCTTGCTTTCCGCCTGCTTGTCCGTTTCGGCTTCTCTGATTTGGGCATCAATGTCTTCCATACTGTGGGAGAACTTGTCGTAGTCTTCTTCCATCTTGGAGGCAACCAACAGCTTTTGTCTCAACCCTTCACGTTCCTTTTCGGTGAACTTGGTGAAGGGATGGAAATAGGCTTCGTAGTATTCCACGATGGTCTGATTGATGAGCATGTCCTCAATCTTACTTGGAAAGTCATTCCCTTTGAAGATGAGAAAGATGAGTGATTTGAGGAAATTCTTCTTCTCTCCAAAGTTCAAGTCATACTCTTCCTTTGTTACCTTAAAAGGATTCATGGAGATGGGCTTCTCTTTGGAATAGGATATGTAAGTACCTTTATAATAGCCGCAGATACCTTCATAGGAATCGCCCGTATCAACCATAACCACATCCGTCTTTTGCTCCAGCAGCTGTCTGACCACGCTGTTCATGTGGAAGCCTTTATTTATAGCCTAACACACTGAGCCACAACGATTTCATAATAACGATAAAATCTAAACGGTACAAATATTGAACAAGGGAAAAATAGTCATTCAAAACACTCGGCAAAGAGAAAAAACTATGACATGGGCAAAAAGCAGATTTAAGATTATTTATGAAAATATTTTGGACGATTTTGACTGATTGCTATCCGCAGAGCGCATTTTTGATAAAAAGCACCACTCTCATCATCCATAAAGAGTGAGACGGTCGAAAAAGAATAAGAGGGGGTATGAGTGCCATGAAGGAGGCTGCAAAAGGGGGCAAAAATGGGTGTCTTGTACCTTGGTTGTATCTCAGTCTGCATATATGGCTGATATACAACGGAGGTTAATAATTCGGCGGCAATAGCAAATAGTCTAAATTATTTCAAAAATCTATTTTAGGGGGCTTCAAAATTATTTTTTTCTTACTTTTATAGCGTATAATGCTATATTTAGGAGATTATTTAGTATCTTTGCACCCAAAATACATTGAAGTATGAAATTAAATCGAATAAAAGCAGTATTGGTAGAACAAGACAAGTCGCAAAAATGGTTAGCAGAGCAGCTTGGTAAAAGTTTTAGTACAACCAACGCTTATTGCTGTAATAGGCAACAGCCTAATCTTGATACACTATATCGAATAGCCCAACTGCTTTCGGTTGAACTCAAAGAATTGATTGTTGATAATACAAAGAACGAGGAAGTATGATTAAATTGATAATTGAGAATACAGACCGTTTCATAAATGCAGTACCAAAAGCGAAACGGAAAAAGTATGGTCAGTTCTTTACGAACGTGACCACAGCTCTGTATATGGCTTCTCTCTTCGATTATGACACTACAAAACCTCAAATGAGTTTGTTGGATGCTGGAGCAGGAACTGGAATATTGTCGGCAGCCGTTGTACAAAGGCTTATGGATAATGGTTATAAAGGTCATATCCATATCACTTGCTATGAGACGGACAGCCTCGTACTGCCTCTATTGGAGGAAAACCTGACAATCATTAAGAGCAACGCAAATGTTTCGTTTACTATAATCAATGAGAATTATATTACGTCGCAATCTTTTGGCGTAGATACATTTTTCAGAGAGAACGAGAGTCTGTACGACTATGTGATTGGCAATCCCCCTTATTTGAAAATACCGAAAGATGCAGTAGAGGCAAAGTCGATGCCATCAGTTTGCCATGGCGCACCCAACCTTTATTTTTTATTTTGGGCAATGGGTATATACAATCTGAAACAGAATCAGGAACTGGTATATATCGTGCCAAGGTCTTGGACTTCGGGGGCATACTTCAAAAAGTTTAGAGAATATCTATTTAATAATTGTGTGATTACAGACATACATTTGTTTGAAAGCCGGGACAAGGTGTTTGATGGGGAATCTGTCTTGCAGGTCTTTTTCTGTTGCCGCTTCCCGTATTGTCTGCATCTCTTTTTCAGTT
>ERZ791864.474-NODE-474-length-42859-cov-26.079479_pt1 | contig 42859 bp, 59 predicted proteins | sample MGYA00510282_ERZ791864 | MGnify/ENA primary metagenome ERZ791864 (study PRJEB30046, sample SAMN00792087) | human gut metagenome | study: EMG produced TPA metagenomics assembly of the A metagenome-wide association study of gut microbiota in type 2... | reverse complement strand
TTTTATTATACTTTGACTGTTTTGTATGTGTCAAGTTTTATTATACAGGATTAATCGTAATACATTACACATTCCTCCTTTTTCTACAAATGAAAAAAAGCTGTTCTATCATCGTCACATAAATTCGTGACAATAGACAAAACAGCCTTTAAAACTTTGTGAATATTTTTTCATAACAAATCAGCAGGCTCAGAGCAAAATCTGCTCAAAGTCTGCCGTTATGTTCGATATTTTTTGTTGTGTTGGGTTCGACTCCCTTGAAAAGCATCCATGGTTTTACATTAAAATTTTTCGCCTTCTAAACATCAAAAAAAGCCTGCAAATGCGAGCTTTTTCAGGTGAATATCCATTTAGTATCACAAATATGGTGCGGGTGACAGGACTTGAACCTGATATAATCAGCTTTCAATGCACGAATTTACGCTATTTTGCATTTTTCGTGTCATGTTTCGTGTCATATACGTTTTGAAAATAGTCGTCGATAACCTTATCGACACGTTGGCGATCATCATCGAAAGTCTGCTGATAAACTGACCTTAGTGTGCTGGTATTACTCCAACCTCCCCGCTCCATTGCGTATATATCGGGAATATTCAGCTTTGCCATGACGCTTGCACTGATGTGTCTAAGGTCGTGAAAAGTAATGCAATACCCTGCTGACCTTGTAATTTTTACGAGCTTGTCATATATTCGCTTAGGATTGTATTGTACAACATAGTCATCAGGGTTTAGCTCCAATGCGTCAATCAACTCAACAAGCGGCTTGCCAAGTCTTACTTGTCGATTACTCTTATATGTTTTTGCCTGCTTTTTTACTGTCAGCTTATTGCCAACCATAACACGCACCTGCGACAGCGTTAAGATATCTCCAACTATGTCCTTGCGGCGTATTCCCTGTATCTCTGACATTCGCAATCCGCCCCATACTGCAAGTAACACTGGTATTTCAATATCTGTGCCACGAAACAGTTCAATAATTGTTTCGGCGTCAGGCAAGTTTTTAAACGTTCTAGTTTTTTGTGGCAGGCGTATTTTGCCCAATTTTATATCAACATCATGATAGGTCATTACCGCTGTGAAGAAGCCATATACATTTCTTACAGTTTTCGCAGACCTTACGACAGCAATGCTGTTCACCCAATCCTGCACAAGTTGTGGTGTGATATCATTTAACTGCATATTTGCAAATCGGTCAAAATGATTTTTAAGCTCCGACTTATATTCATGTATCGTGGTAGGCGATAGAACAGGTGTTTTAATCTCAATGTATTCCTCTGCAGCTTGCTGAAACGTTTTTTCGTCCTCGCTTTGTTGAGTACTGTTCAGCCACTCTGCCGCCATTAACTCGGCTTCTTTCTTAGTCTTGGCCGTAAAGGATTTGTACTTCCCTGTTGCTTTGTCATATGCTCTAACGCGATAGTTTCCGCTAGGCAGTTTTTTTGCTGTTGCCATGTAAAATTCCTCCTAAACATCTTGACAAAATTTTGATTATATGCTAAGATAATAGGGTACTACCCTACTGTCCATTTGCTGTGGTTTGTCGGTGTTGTACACGCCCTCACAGGTCGCTCTGTGGGGGCTTTTTTTATTGTGGTACGTTTATCCGCCACACACTTTGCAAGGCTTGTAGCCTGCGTTTTGGACGTCCTGCTGGGTCATCGGGGTGCAGGTATCATCATAGTATCTGCATGATTTGTTGTGATATTTGTCTCCCGAAGCTGTGATATACACAATTGTTTCGGCTGGGTTCTGCGTGGTAGTTGTCACAGGGATTGCTTCGGTGGTGGTTTCAGGCTCTGCGGTGGTAGTGGTTGTTGTGGCGGTAGTGGTAGCTTTTTCACCCATGTCAACCGTTATCGTGATAGGGTCAGATGTTACACCGTCATATGTGGCGGTGATATCAGCAAATCCGTCTTTCAGGGGTTTCACATCATAGGTGACATATGCACCGCTATCATCATATTCTAACTGACAAACGTCAGGATTGCTGATTTCAATTTTTATATCTTTCGGATCAACGTCCTCTGCGTCGGTTTCACCTGTGATTCGCAAATAGATTATGTGGCTATAGTCACGATTATAGTCGTTCAGTGCGATAGAATAGTTGTCATTAGTCCATTCAATTTTCGTCGGTCGCCTATAGCCGAATAGGTGCGCTATTCCGTAGACTATGACCGATATAGCACAGAAAATGATTATTACCAGCAGGCAACCGCCCTTTGACGTGCTACTCGTCTTTCGGCCGTGAGAACTACGGCTGGACGATTTCCTGCCGCCCGATGTTGATACATATGACAGCCCTGTGCCTGGTATACCGACAGACTTTGTGCGCCGTCCTGAACTGTTGACACTGTATCGTGCACCCTTTCCACCGACGCTAAAACCGACAGATTTTTTGCCGATGTTCAGCTTCGCACCATTGCCAAGTTTAATTGATTTTCTAAAACGTAATCCCATGGTTATGCTCCTTCTTTTATATAGTACCAAAATACGGACAGGTTTAAAATTCCTGTTGACAATCGTCGTAATATAGGATATACTAGATATATCGAACAAATGTTCTGTAATAATTATATCAGCTTTGGGTATGCTAACCCCGAGGTGATATAAAATGCCACTCTACGAAATTAAACTGAAAGAATTGCGAAAGAGAGCACGTCTAACTCTCGTTGAGCTTGCGGAAAGAACAGGTGTTAGCAAATCCGCCCTGTCGAAAATCGAAACAGGTGAAAGTGTACCAAGATTAGACACCATAGTGCTTTTGGTAATTTTCTTCAAATGCGAACTTGCAGATTTGGTCGTTATTCACAAATAAATTCCTGTTTAGTGGAATTTTATTGCCAATATATTGGTCTTATTGTATTATTATGTGAAAAGGGAAAGGAATGGTCTAATATGAAGATAACAGACGAAGAGCTAGAAATGATTGAAAAGCTGAGATCCTTATCCCCTGACGGGTTAGAAAAGGCGCTAAACAAATTAGTTGAACTCGCCAAGGAACAAGGAGAGGATTTGAAGCAAAAACAAACAAAAGGTACATAGTTCTGAGCTAACTCATTTGAGTTGGCTTTTTTTATTTTAAAGTTGAATGTTTACGGTTTCAGAGTCAAAGCTATCCGTCCAATCATCAGAGTTAAAAATACTAAAATTAAACTCTAACGTTTGCAAATCTGTTGCTGAGATTGAGTTATCTTCCAATGACCAATTTTCTATTATTATAGTGTCGTTAGCTTTCTTGCCGGCGTTTACATCTGTTGACATTGAAGTTTCAATCATAAATCCATTGACAGAAAAATTACGCACCTGTACAGTATAATTTTTATCAGTGTTGTTTTCAATTAACAACTTAACTTCTGGTCCGAATATTCCGTCACTATAGTCCATTCCCTTAAACGTGATTTTTATTCCGTTGCTATCTATTAGCACCTGCTCTTTTGTTTCTTTAGCAGTAGTGGTGGTAGTTTCTTCTGTAGTTGTGACAGTAGTGGTTGTTGTTTGCTCTGTTGTGGTAGTGATATCTGCTGATGTTGTGGTTGTGGTTGTAGTTTCTTCACTCGGCGTAGTTGCAACTGTAGTAGTTTCGGTTGCAGTTGAGGTTGTGGTTGACGTTGTCGTACTGTTATTATTTTCGCCACTGTCACTGCAAGCTGTCATACCTAACGCCATTGTAAGTGTAACTATCCCTGTTATAATTTTTTTCATAATATCTCCTCCTATTTTTTTAATTAATTGCAATTCCGATAGCAATAGTTGCTATACAGCCTGCTATAAGTAGCACTATTGCGGCAATTTGCTCATTTTTATTCTTGCGAAGGTCACGTTTGTAAACATATTCTTCGTAATTTGCCCCGTCTTCTCTGATGTGTCTTTCCTGCACTTTTAAAATTACCATTGTCAACGCAAACGCCGCAACGATGATAAGCAACACAAGTATTGTTTGGAGCATAACTACACCTCCCATTTAAAGTGAATTTAAAAATTTCTTGAAAATTTCCTTTTTCTCGTCTGAAAGACTTCTGATCAGTTCAATAATTTTTATTTCCTCTGCGGATAGCTCAATGCCTGCAGAGGTTTTTTCTTTGCCATACAACAAATAAGACTCAGACACGTTAAAATATTCAGCTATTTTTGTGAGCTTTTCAGCCGATGGCTTTTGCGTTCCTTTTTTCCACTGTGAACATACAGCATTGCTAAACCCTAACTCTTTTGCGACGCCATTTGGCTTTACACCTTTCAGCGTACAGAGTTCATAAAACCTATCCCAAAAAGACATAAATAAACTACCTTTCTTGAATTTGTTGCAATTTTTATAAATATTGCACATTTTTTGATGTGTCTTTTTGTACATAGCACTAAAATCTAAGAAATCTTAGTATTTATGATTGACAAACTAAGAATTCTTAGATATAATAAGTTTGTAAAAGAAATTATACAAAAAAGACAACACAAAACAAAGCCATATTGAAAGTCCCAATTTTCAAAATAGCTCGTTTATATTATATTTGGTCACACTTATATAATAGCTCAATTTGCCTTGTTTGTCAAGGTTCTTTTACAAAATTTATGTGTTTTGGAGGTGAACAAAGTTTGAAAATTAACAGCATAGAGTATGTGTTGGCAAGATACTTTGAGAAAGATTTCTTAATTGCAATGAGGGATATCCCTATCATTGTTTCGGGCAAGCAAGGTGCAACTGGTAAAACAACGGTGTGCAATATTCTAAAGAAACATGGATACACCGCTTTTGAAGAATGGCAGCTTAAAAACCCTGAAACTGACGAACAGAAAGCTCTTGCTAACAGGTTGAAAAATGAAAATGAAATCTTCATTTTGTTAAAACTCAACAAGCCAATATCGGAGGTGATAAAGTGAACTATCAGAATTTCGTTGCAAAAGTCTATGCAGAACTTAAGCTCCGCCGCATGACGAGAAAGGATCTCGCCAAACTTACAGGCTACAGTGAGAACACAATAAACGTGTTCATGAGTAACACAGATAGCCGAGATCGCTCAGATAACGTGGCGAAAGCTATTTCAGCGGCTCTGCACATAGAGCTTTAGAGAGGAGAGGGAGAACAATGTACGGCAAGCTTATTGTCCACTACCGACAAAGGTCATTCAGATCGGTGAAGATTATTACACAATGCTCCGTGAACTTGCATTCAAAAGCAAAACGTCACTGAGATATGTTGCGGAAATGTGCATTGACTTTGCTGCGGCAAGATACAAAGGGTGAAAACAATGCCAGCAAAGAATAGTGAAGGACTCACGAAGATGAAAAAAGGCGAGACCGTAGAAAGGCGTTACAGAAATGATACGATGTATGAGGTCTATGACAAAGCAGACCCTGCACACTGCATTTTCATAGGGCTTTTTGACACGTTGGAGGAAGCCACCAAGGCTGCAAAGAGGCACAGAGAAAGCTTTCCCAATGCAGAGATATGGGCATATAAAATGATAAAGGAGGACTGAAAATGCCTGCGAAGAAAATTTCCGTCAATGACGTGATGTCCAAACGGCTGAAATCTATCAGAGCCGACAACGATATTACACAGGCAAAAATCGCAAAACGGCTGAGCATGACACAGACGGCCGTGAGCAGGTGGGAACGGCAGTTCGGCACCATGAATGCTGAACAAATCGTAACGTACTGCAAGATAATCGGGGCGAACCCCGAAGAAATCTTTGCAGAGTACTGCAAAGAAAGGAGCGCAAAGAAATGAATAGCATGATAGCAACGTTAGAGGTCATCAGATATGTGTCAGCCATAGCACTGTGTGTGGCGCTATTCGCACTGGCGGTATATGGACTATACCGCAATATTAAGGAGACAGCCGAAACCGCAATCCGTGAGGAGCTGGAGAAAGCAATGAAGGAAACTGCAAGACCAATAGTCAAGGTCGAGATACAGACGAAAGGTAAGTGGTAAAGTGTCAGAGGGTATGTTTATAGCCTGCGTGATAGGCGCAATGTTCGTGATACCGACAGTTTTCTGTGCCGTAATACTGTTCATTGCATACATTATAGACCAGCACAAATGGGAACACGACTATGATGATGACAGCGACGACGAAAACAGCGACGGCAGAGTTTAGATTTGCAACGCAACGGAATAGCTGTGATTGGCGTAGAATGGCAACGGATTTGCTATGAATAGCATTGGCTACGGCAAAGCGAACCTGTGAACGGCTGCGAAGTGCGAAGGTGCTGTTTTGCATAGCATGGAGCAACGGCATAGTGGGGTTTAGCAAAGAATGTCAAAGCATAGGCAAGGGCAAAGTACAGCGTCGATTTGTTGGGCAACGGCACAGCATTGATTGACATAGATTCGCAACGGCCTAGCGTCGATAAGCAACGAATCGCAAGAGCTAAGCATAGAAAAGGCATGGATTGGTCTAGCAAAGAGTGGCAAAGCAATGGCAAAGTTGTGAGGTGAAGAGCTAGGGCTAGGTATGCACAGCACAGTTTTGATAGGCAGAGGTGAGGCGAAGTTTTGACACGCAACGAGAGGCAAAGGCATAGCAGGGCGCAGATTGGCGATATTGCGCAGAGCTAAGGCATAGAGAAGCACAGAAATGCAATGGCCTGGCAAAGAATTGACACGCTAGGGCTAAGTACAGCGTAGTGCGGCTTTGATTAGCCATGGCATTGCTATGCACGGTGCGGTCATGCATGACACAGCAACGGAATAGCTAAGGCACTGAGAAGCATCGCGGCGCAAGGGCCTAGCAAATAAAATTAATTTTAACGGAGGTCAAAAAAATGGAAAACATGAAAAAAATCAAAGTAAAACTGACGTTCACTGAGGAGATTTTGGGAACGGCAAACGCAACAACCACAATTCACGACGAATACATAGCGTCGAAAGCGCCAGACGCAAAGAGCCGTGAGGAAGAGATAGCCGCACTTGGTGTGGCTGAGGTGGTCGAAAAGTCCATGACAGTATTCCCGACACTGGAAGACGGCACACCATTTCTGTGGGACTATCAGGTAAAAGGCTTCTTCAAGGACGCTTGCGGAGTGTTAAAGAAGGTATCAGGCACGGCTAGTTCAAAAATCAAAGCGTACAAGAAAGAGATTGACGGACTTATTTTCGTCGAGGAAAGAAAGATACCATACGAATTCAAGGGCGGTATGGGTGAGTGTCAGAGATCGTTGAGGGCAAGCACACCACAGGGCGAACGTGTTGCACTGGCACATTCTGAGACAGTGCCTGCAGGAGCAACAGTTGAGTTTACAATCGTCATTCTAAAAGACGATATGGAAACAGCCGTGCGTGAGTGGCTGGACTACGGCAGGCTGAGAGGTATTGGTCAATGGAGAAACAGCGGCAAGGGAAGATTTGAGTGGGAGGAAGAAGAATGCTGACGAGAGAAGAGACGATAAGAATTTTTGAGATATGTCACTGCGGTGCAGGTGACTGTGAGGACTGCCCAAGGTCTACAATGGAATGCAAGGGCTTTGAGGAGCTGTCAAGTGCGGTGCTGCATTATCTCAAATCAGGCAAAGAAAATGAGCTTGCACCTGCGGCAACAGGCACAAGCTCAACGAAAAAAGAAAACACTTTTCAAATTGATGATAGCACAAAATCGGATATATGTCAAGTGCTCGCAAGTGCTATGTCGACCCTTTTGGCACTGCGTCAGGAAATGGAGCCACATGAGAAGAAGGCTTTTGACCTTGGCGAGACATACAAGGACATCTGCTGTGCCAGTGCGTTGATGAGTAGCGTGCGAAAAGGCGGTGACAACAATGGATGAGAAATTCACGGACGAGGAAATTGTAAAGGCGGCGGAATGCTGTGTAGAAAATGACTGTAGGAATTGTCCCCTTTCCGGGACCGGTTGTAGACTCTTTTTTGCAGAGTACATAATCAATACCGCCAAACCAGCATTTGATTGGGACGGATTTATAGCTGGCAAGTTCGAAGTTCGTCTAAAGACACAGACAGATTATGACACGTTTATGCGAGAATGCGAACAGCGTGAACTAAATTGGGACCCAGAAAAACCTACGGAAGTTAATAATTGGCCGTATTATCATGACAATACCTCAATATATTGCTGGCCACGGAAGAAAAAATTATCATATGGCGATTATTTATCTTCGCTAATCCCAGTTGTTGTATATTCTGATAAACAGACAGACTCACACGCAAAAGTCGGCCTAATTGGCAAGGAATTCAATAAGTTACTGTTGGATATTGCTGGACTGCTTTCCACTATGGACAAACAATGTACAGCTGCATATAATGCGGGAATAAGTTGCCAGAAGTTAAAATCATTGATAAGGTCGGACGGTGAGCAAGGTGACTAACTACTCTTGCCTTGACTGCAAGCACTTAAAAAGCTGCTTGGAGAGCAGCAGGCGTTACCCCTGCAAAGATTTTAAGCTGGCAGAGCCAGCAATATTGGAAAGGAGAGGTCGAAATGACAGCAATCGAAAAGTTGAACAGCATAATCACAAGCGTTGATACTCTTGCACAAATAGCCGATGATTGCAACTTTCCTGCTGTCAGAGCAATATACAATGCAACCGCAAGCGGACGTATTGAACTTTTCACACGCGAGGACGATTTCAAGGCACTTGCAGATGCGGTATATTCGCCACTGCACACTGTTACATCATACAACCATATCGGTGACGATGTTTACAAAACAACGGAGATGTGGTTTTGCTACAAAGAACACACGTTCACAATGATAAGAGAGGAGAAATATAATGGATAACGAAATTATCGACATAAATCAGGCAGAAATCAGGCAGATACCTACGCAGACACAGACACAGCTCGCATCGCATACTGACATGGGAATTATCTCAGACTTCCGCCAGTATTTCAAAATGGCAAGCGAACTGTGCAAAGCGGACATCATACCGCAGGCGTACAAGGGCAAGGTCGCTGATACCGCAATAGCCATTGACATGGCTAACCGCATGGGCGTAAGCCCGATGATGGTCATGCAATCGATGTACGTGGTCAAGGGCAAGCCAAGTTGGAGTGGACAGGCTTGTTTGAGCTTTATCCGAGCAAAATTTACCGACGTAAAGGTTGTTTACGTCGGTGCAAAAGGTACTGACGACAGAGGCTGTTACGTCAAGGCAACTGACAAGGACGGAGATGTACTTGAGGGAACGACAGTTACAATGTCTATGGCAAAAGCAGAGGGGTGGACTTCCAACTCTAAGTGGAGAAATATGCCCGAGCAGATGTTAGCATATCGTGCAGCATCATTTTTCGCAAGGGTTCACTGCCCGGAAACGCTTATGGGTGTGCAGGTCGAAGGCGAAGTTGAGGACTCTTCAAAACCTGCAGTAAGAGAAGTGGAGGATGTACTGTAAATGAAAACTACAAAAATTCATATCAAGAACTTGTTCGGCATTTCTGAAACAGAACTGGACGGACGCTCAATAGAAGTTACCGGCTCAAACGGCGTAGGTAAGACATCTATCATCGATAGCATAAAGTACGCTCTCACCAATGACAGCAGCCGTGATTATGTCATTAAGAATGGCGAAAGCGAAGGTGAAATCTTCATTGAGACCGACACAGGTTTGACTATTGACCGCAAGAAGCGTGTCAATCAGGCAGACTACAAGAACATCAGACAGGACGGCAAACCTGTTCAAAGCCCCGAAGCATTTGTCAGAGAGTTGTTCACGCCACTGCAGATTGACCCTGTTAAGTTTACACAGATGTCAAGGCAGGAACAGAACAGAATTATCCTTGACCTCATTGAGTTCAATTGGGATTTGAACTGGATAAAGGAGAAATTTGGTGAAATTCCGCAAGGTGTTGATTATCAGCAGAACATACTGCAAGTCCTAAACGACATACAGTCCGAAAAGGGCGTTTACTTCCAGACTAGGCAGGATATCAACAGAGAAATACGTAACAAAACAGCGTTTATATCTGATATCGCAAAGGATATCCCGCAGGGCTTCCAGGCTGAAAAGTGGGAAGCATATGACCTATCCGAAGCCTATACGAAGATAACAAAGGCGCAGGAATACAACTCTCGCATCGAGAGGGCGAAGCTGTTTAAAGATAGCTATGACAACAAAGTCAGAGGTTATCAGGCTGAAATGGAAATAGCAGTAAGCAATCTGAAATCTGCTATCGCAGCAGAACGTGAACAGCTGACTAGCAAAATCGAACGTAAGAAAGCCGAAATCAAGGCGGCTGAGGACAAGCTCAATTCGCTTTCAGACAAGATAGCAGACAAGGCTAAGATTTTTGAAAGCGAATACAGGGAAAAAGTCGCAAAGCTTGACAACGACATCAAGGTAGCCGATGAATACACAGGCAAGCAGCTTGTTGACATATCTGCAATGCAAGCTGAGGTCAAGACAGCTGAGGAAATGAAAAAGCACCTCAACGAATACAAACGTATGAAGTCGATGCAGGACGAGCTTGAAACGCTCGAAGAACATTCTAAGGCACTCACAAGCAAGATTGAGCTTGCAAGAGAGCTTCCAGGCGAGATACTTAAGACAGCAACAATACCTGTTAAGGGGTTGACAGTTAAAGACGGCATACCTCTCATAAATGGACTTCCCGTCAGCAATCTGTCAGAGGGCGAACAGTTACAGCTTTGCGTTGACGTTGCCCTCAGCAAGCCGAACAGCTTACAGATAATTCTGATTGACGGAGCTGAGAAACTTTCTGAAAAGAACAGAATTGCACTTTATGAGAAGTGTAAGGAAAAGGGCTTGCAGTTTATTGCAACCCGCACAACGGACGGCGATGATCTGGAGGTGACATATCTGTGATACAACTGACAAGTGAGAATTACTTCTCCCAGCAGGCAAACCTTGAGTACATGAGCTGCTCACAGTTCAAGAGCTTCTGCGACTGTGAGGAAAGAACCCTTGCGGATATCGCTGGTGATTACAAGCGTGACAGTTCAACTGCTCTGCTCGTAGGCTCATACGTTGACGCTCACTTCGAGGGAACGCTTGACGTTTTCAAGGCTCAGCACCCAGAGCTGTTTAAGCGTGACGGAACGCTTAAGGCTGATTATGTTCAGGCTGAGAGTATTATCCAGCGTGTGGAGAATGACAAGCTGTTCATGAAGTATATGGCAGGCGAAAAGCAGGTCATTATGACGGGTAAAATCGCAGATGTGCCATACAAGATAAAGATAGACAGCTATCACCCTGACAAGGCAATCGTTGACCTAAAGGTCGTCAAGGACTTTGAAAAGCTTTGGAACGATACAGAAAAACAGAGACAGAGCTTCATTCGATACTGGGGATATGACATTCAGGGAGCTATCTATCAAGAAATAGTTCGTCAGAATACAGGCAAAAAGTTGCCATTCTTCATAGCCGCCGCCACCAAAGAAAAGCATACAGATTTTAATGTGTTTGCGGTCCCACAAGAATGGCTTGACGAAAAACTTGCGTTTGTTGAAGAACGCACACCACACTTTTCAAGGTTGAAAACAGTTGAGGAACCCGCCGAAAGGTGTGAGAGGTGTGATTGGTGTAAGGACACCAAGATACTTGACAGAATAGTTGACGCAAGAGATTTGGAGGACGGCATATGAGAAAGCAGGAAGTCTTGCTGACATCGTGTAGCTGGAAAACACTTGGATACAACCTCAACCTGCTAATTGGTGCAGGCGCAAAAATATGTCACATAGAAAGAGCGTCAACTTTTGGTCGCCTTTTTGGAAACGAGTTTGCAGGATATGTAATCATTTATGAGATTTCTTTTAGCAAGCGTCATAGCAAAAAGTATATGCAGACTATTAAACATTTGCGTGGAAGATTGGAGGATACAAATGCTTAACAAAGTTATTTTAATGGGTAGAATTACCCAGGAGCTTGAACTCAAGCAAACAGCAAACGGGACAGCAGTGTTATCATTTAACGTAGCTGTTGACAGGAGTTACAACAAACAGGGAGAAGAGAAACAAACTGACTTTATCACCTGCGTTGCATGGAGAAAGACTGCTGAATTTATCAATAACTATTTCGGCAAGGGTAGAATGATAGCCCTTGAGGGACAGCTGAGAAGCCGTACATATGATGATAAGAACGGCACAAAGCACTATGTGACAGAGGTTTATGTTGATAACGTTTCATTCACAGGTGAACCAAAGCCGGGCGGAAACAGTTCGACTCCGTCACAGAGTGTGCCACAGCAGAATACGCCGCCACAAAATCAGCCTGTACCAAGTCAGAATAACTCACCTACAACGCAGAGTCTTGGCATTGACGGCTTCGAGGAAATATTCAATGACGACGATGTGCCGTTCTGATGTGAAAACAATGCTAACTTTAAGAAACTATCAAAACAGAATTATTAATGAAGTAAGGAGGCTTATGAGTACAGGGCGAAAGCGCATTTGCGCAGTTGCGCCCTGTGGTTAGGCTCTGGTAAGACAGCCATATTCGCATATATGGCTGACAAGTCGCAGGACAAGGGCAACACAGTGTGGTTTTTGGTACACAGAAAAGAACTGCTCGATCAAACCATAGCAACATTTGACCGCTTTGGTATTCAGCGCAACACAATTCTTGTGGGCATGGTCGCCACACTTGCAAATGCTCTTGACAAGCACCCAGAACAGTACAAAGCACCTGACTTCATTGTCATTGACGAGTGCCACCATATAACGGCTAGGACGTATCAGAGAATACTTGAACGCTTTCCAAAGGCATTCGTAGTTGGGTTGACCGCAACACCAAGCAGACTTGACGGCAAGCCACTTAAAGATTGCTTTGATGATATGGTGGTAGGTATTACTGCCAAAGAGCTTATTGCTCAGGGATATTTATCCCCTTATAGGTACTTTGCGCCAAGCGTAGCTGACCTATCGGCACTCAAACGCAAGGGCAAGGACTTTGACCCACAGCAAGCAGCTGAGCTACTTTCCACGAGAGCGGTGTTTGGCGATGTTATAACTAACTATCGCAAATATGCCGACGGACTTCAAACGATATGCTATTGTTCTTCCATTAAGCACTCTGAGAGCGTTGCAGAAGCGTTCAGAGCGGTTGGAATTAATGCTGTACACTTTGACGGCAATACGCCTAAGAGCGAGCGAGAACGCATTACAGACGATTTCAGAGCAGGAAAAATAAAAATCCTTTGCAACGTTGATTTGATATCAGAGGGTTTCGACTGTCCAGATTGTGAGTGTTGCATTCTGTTAAGACCGACAATGAGCTTAACGCTGTTTATCCAGCAAGCTATGCGGTGTATGCGCCCGAAAGAGGGCAAGACGGCAATAATTCTCGATCACGTCAACAACTACAAACGACACGGCTTGCCTGATGATGACAGAGAGTGGAGCTTAAACAGCGTTCCGAAACCTGAAAAGGAATATAACGCAGACGGCACGCTACAGATACGGCAGTGTTCAAAATGCTTTGCTACATATAGACCAACGTCTGCAAAGAAATGTCCGTATTGTGGAGCGGCTGAGGAACTGACTAGACAGGAAATAAAAAATATCAAGCAGATAGAGCTTGAAGAAATAAAGGAAAGCAAACGCAGAGAAGCAGATGACAAAGTCAAGGAATACAAGTCCGCCAAGGATTGCAAGACGCTTCAAGAACTGTTTGCGTTTGCAAAAATGAGAGGATATAAGCCACAATGGGCATATGTCCAAGCAAAACAGAGAGGATGGTTTAAATGATGAAAGATAGCCAGGCAATTGGTATTGACACCAATCCTGTAAATTCAATTGCAATTACGCTTGCTAATGCCAACGTAAATTCGCTCAAGGCAATTGATATTATCACAAGCGAGATCATAAAAGAAGCACACATCAATCAGTATGACGTTCCGTTCTGGATACTGGCATTTGAAATGCTTACCAATACATTCAAGGAAACACTGAGCGAAGATATGCTCAAGGTGTATGAAGAGGCTAAGGAACATTTCTCATACTCTGCTATTACTATGGGAGAGCCTAGAAATGAGTAAGTCAGAACACGAGATACAGAACGAAATCCGCCTTGCGTTATCTTCACAAGATAGTGTTGTATTCAGAACAAATGCAGGCACATTCTATCAGGGGAAAATGGTTTACTCAAAGGAGTATAAATCAATGGTACTCCTCAATCCTCGTAAAGTAGACGGACTGCCTAAAGGCTTTTCTGATTTGGTGTGCTTTGCAAAAGGTGGAAAAACGGCATTCATAGAGTGTAAGAATGCCGACGGAAAACTGAGAGAAGAGCAGAAAATATTTATTGACCGTATGCGTGACCTTGGCTTTGTTGCCGGGGTCGCAAGGTCCGCTGAGGAGGCGAAACTACTATGCCAACAACTGATGAAAGATTAAAACAAATCGAAATCGTTGCTTTGAAAGAAGAGGGCGATTTGCCAGAAAATATGTCAATGTCGGAAAATATGTTCTATGAGGAGATGCACTGCTTGTATGCTAGATACAAAATGAGTTGTCTTGTAAGCAAGCTCCCCGCTGATATACAGAACAAAGTCCCTATCGTGACAAAAGACGAAGCTTCGGTATTAAAGAAGAAATACCTTGCAGGTGTTAAGAATATGCAGATGTGGGAAGACATCTTCAAGACAGAGATACACATTGCAAACGAGATAAACAAGGTCATTTCTCCTACAGCCGAGCTGAGAGGAATGACAAAGGAACAGCTGCTTGACAAGACTATACGAATGATAGGCGTTATCCAGGGACTTATGAATGCTGATGACAGAATTCCGAAGTTTCTGGAAGGTCTAAGAGGAGATCCTAAGAAATGAGAACGAGAACAGGAAGATGCAAGAAAACAAGCAAGTGCATATATGCGACTGAAATATATGGTGAGAAGTGTTGTGGATATTTGCTTGCAACGGGTGAGAAAAGAAACTGCCCTCCCGATAACTGCAACAAGTTCAAGAGCGTAAAACAGTTTGAAAGGAGATTTGACAGGTGAAATACTTAGATTTTCTGAAATCTAAAATGGCTATTGCTACTGACAGCGGTTTTGACGTTCCGGACAAGAAAATAAACACGGCACTCAAGCCCCACCAGCGTGACATTGTTAAGTGGGCTGTAAAAGGTGGCAAGCGTGCTGTGTTTGCCAAGTTCGGACTAGGCAAGTCGGTTATACAACTGGAATGGTGTACACAGGTCATAGATCATGAAGGTGGCAAAGCTCTTATAATATGTCCTTTAGGCGTTAAGCAAGAGTTTGTTCATGACGCTGTTGAGATACTTGGCTATGACGCACCTACATATGTTAAAACCATGGCAGAAGTTACAGCATGCTCAGCTGATATCATGATAACGAACTATGAGAGAGTCCGTGACGGAGATATCGATGTAAAGTATTTCACTGCTACTTCCCTTGACGAAGCGGCTGTACTGAGAAGTTTCGGCAGCAAAACCTATCAAGAATTTCTAAAGAAGTTCAACGGCATTCCATATAAGCTTGTGGCAACCGCAACGCCTGATCCTAACAAGTATAAAGAACTTATCCATTACGCTGGATATCTTGAAATCATGGACACAGGGCAGGCTCTGACGCGTTTCTTTCAGCGTGACAGCACAAAGGCTAACAACTTGACATTGTACCCTCACAAGGAAGAAGAGTTTTGGCTATGGGTAAGCTCATGGGCGGTATTTGTTTCAAAGCCGTCAGATGTCAACCCCACTTATTCTGACGAGGGATATGATTTGCCCGAGCTAAAAATTAACTATCACAGGCTTGCAGTCAGCAAAGACGAGTTGTCAGTCGATAAGTTCGGCCAGAGCAAACTGTTCGATGAAGCTACAGCTAGTTTGCAGGACGAAGCAAAGATTAAGCGTGAAAGTATATCTCAGCGTGTTGCAGAAGCAGCTAAAATAATAGCTGAAAATCCAGAGGATAGCTTTATTATCTGGCATGACCTTGAAGAAGAACGCCACGAGATAAAGCGACAGATACCAAATGTTGTTGATATCTATGGTTCTATGGACATCGACTTGCGAGAACGAAGAGTTATCGACTTTGCTAACGGCAAAATAAAGTTGTTTGCGACAAAGAAGATACTTTCTGGAAGTGGCTGTAACTTTCAGAAACATTGTCACAGGGCAATATTTATCGGTATCGACTACAAGTTTAATGACTTCATTCAAGCTGTTCACCGCATATATAGGTTTCTGCAAACTGATGAAGTGACAATCGACATAATCTACATGGACGAAGAAGACGAGATAAAAAAGCAGCTGCTTGACAAATGGAAACGTTTCGACTATCAATCTGAGAAAATGGCTGAGATAGTCCGCAAAAACGGCTTGTCAAGCGTTGACAACATCTCTGACAAAATGAAAAGAAGCATAGGAGTGAAAAGAGTGGTAGTAGAGGGCAATCACTACAAATACATAAACAATGACTGCATATGGGAGCTCGAACAAATGCCCGACAACAGCGTTGACGAGATAGTAACTTCAATCCCATTCGGCAATCATTATGAGTACACACCAAGCTACAATGACCTTGGACACAACGAGGATAATGACAGATTCTTTGAGCAAATGGACTATTTGACGCCTAATCTGCTGAGAGTGCTGAAACCTGGCAGAGTAGCTTGCATACACGTTAAGGACAGAATTTTATTTGGCAATGCAACAGGTGACGGAATGCCGACTGTTGACCCGTTCAGCGACTTGACTGTTATGCACTACATGAAACACGGCTTCCGCTATATGGGCAGAATTACAATTACAACTGACGTTGTTCGTGAGAACAATCAGACATATCGCCTTGGCTGGACAGAACAGTGCAAGGACGGCTCGAAAATGGGAGTGGGTTGTCCAGAGTATGTCCTGCTCTTTAGAAAGCTCCCTACAGATACAAGCAAGGCTTATGCAGACACGCCTGTTACAAAGAGCAAAGCTGATTACAGCAGAGGACGTTGGCAGATTGACGCTCACGCTTACTGGAGATCCAGCGGTGATAGGCTCGTGACAAAGGACGAGCTAAAAGAAGTTTCGGTGAACAAGCTTCAAAAGGTATACACGCAGTTTTCAAAGAGCAATGTTTACAACTATGACGAACACGTTGCCCTGGCAGAAAAGCTCGACAAGGAAAACAAATTACCTGCAACGTTTATGGTAATCGCCCCTGCGAGCTGGAACGATACAGTCTGGGACGATATCAACCGAATGAGGACGCTCAATGCTGAACAGCGTAGACGTGATATGCAAATGCACGTTTGTCCTTTACAGCTCGATATAATCGAACGCCTTATCACTAGGTACTCCAATGAGGGCGATGTTGTGCTTGACCCATTCGGTGGAATAGGCTCAACTCCTATGACTGCAATTAAAATGGGTCGATATGGAATAGGCATTGAGCTTAACCCCGACTATTTCCGTGACGGCGTAGGATACTGCAAAGCGGAAGAAGATAAGATAGACGTACCAACGTTGTTTGATTTTATGGATAATAAAGAAAAAGCCGCCCCGTAGGGCGGAATAAGATTATGTTCGATTATGATTGTCAATGGGCATAACAAATAAAACGCAGGACTTTCACACATCGAACACAAAAGGAGGAACATATGAGTAAAATAAAAATATTTAAAGAAATCCTCACAGCAGTTGGCATATGGTCTTTGGTCGGTCTAGCATGGCAAATACTTGAGATTTTAATGTATGGAGAAGTACAACCACGAAGTGTAGACACAATCGTTACAGCTGTACTGAGTCTATCTATATATATAAACTTAGAGATGTTGGAGTGATAACATGGGTAACAACAAATTCTGCACAAGCTGCAAATATTTTGAGAAATCACCTGACAACTGCGGCAGAAAGAACGGAAAATATGGGCTGTGCAAGTATGGCACGAGGCAGGGATTTTGCCCGAGAGTAGTCAACTATCAGCACCCTATTTGCGAAGTCTTCAAGGACAAGATAGAAGCTGTGAAATGCAGTGCTGCTACAACACTCTGTTGGTACTGCAAACACGCAGTGCCGACAAAGGACAAGATAACAGGAGAATACCTCACAGGTTGTGCATGGTCGATAGACCGCAGACCTGTCGAGGGTTGGAGGACGTGTCAGCACAGAATGTACGAGGCGCAAAAAGGGGGCATGATACATTCGTATACTGTGACGGAGTGTCCTGAGTTTGAGGAGGATTAACATGAACAAGAAAGAAATTAACGAGATCAAGAGAATATTCAGCGACGACTGTGGACTTTTCACAGTAAACCACGTTGTTACGGCATTTGTGGACGCTGAAAAGAACATAAAGTGCAAGACCAATCAGCTTTACAACACTATTCCGCAGGACGAGGCGGAGCTGATAATGATAAACTTGAAAAAGGTGCTCAGCGGCTCTATCGGCAAAAATCTGCTGGAATATTCGTTTCCAAAGGACGCATATCTTGAGGGTGGCGCACAGCCTTTCATGTATGAAACATTGCAAAGCAAGCTTCTTGATGAGGAAAAGGTTGATGATTTTCTCAACGCCATAGTTGAAAAGGTTGAATATGTGTCAACATATACCATTTTCTTGGCACATTGTACATATTCTGTGCTAAAAAAGAACAAAATGGACGAGTTTGAGGACGAAGCTGACACAGATTACAATTTCATCATCACGGCACTTTGCCCTGTAAACCTGCGTATCGACGGGCTTGTGTATGACGAGCAGGACAACTCTATCGCTAAGAAAGAGTCATGCGACAGAATTGTGGAACTGCCGAGCGACGGGTTTTTGTTCCCGCTTTTCAATGACCGTGCACCGGATATCAACGGCGTGCTTTACTACACCAAAAACGCCAAAAAGCCGAATACTTCTGTTGTTGAGGAGCTTTTGGGCTGCGAGTTCTCAATGACCTGTCAGAACGAGAAGGAAACTTTCAAGGATATTCTCACAAGCGTTGTGGGCGATGAGCTTGACTATGATCTTATCACTGCTGTGAATGACAAGATTTCCACGTTCGTTGACCAGAACGCTCATGAAACTGAGATACCGACAATTGACGAGCATAAGCTTTCATCTATCTTGTGGGAGGCAGGCGTAAGTCAGGATAAGCTGGAAAAGTTGCATGGTGTGTATGAAAATGCTATGCACGGCAAGGTTTTCAGGGCTGTCAATCTGGTGGAGGATAAGGTAACGATATCAGGAATGGGTTTCAAGATGACCGTAGACAATTATCACAAAGGTGACGTATCTACAGCAATAGGCAAGGTTATTTTCGGTGTTGCTGATACGGCTGTTGACGTGAACGGTATCGGTATTAAAATGGACGGTGTTGCCAGATGAAAAATGAATATTACAATTTGAGGAGGGGCAACATGGTTAAGTCCGAATACATCTTCCCACTGTTGTTGATTCTGCTAGACGTGGGAGCAGCTATCATATACGCTTTGCAAAAGGACTACAAGAAATCCGTCTATTGGATAGCGGCGGCAGTGTTGAATGTGACTGTAACTTTTTAGGAGGCTATATGGATAGTGCAAAAGAACAAAAGGCTATCGAACGTTTGAAAGCGTTTGAACCTGCGGACGGATATTATTTAGCGTATAGCGGTGGAAAAGATAGTGACTGTATCAAAATTTTGGCACAACTTTCAGGCGTTAAATTTGAAGCAGTACATAATCTTACAACTGTTGATGCGCCCGAAACTGTTAGGTATGTCCAATCTCAACCAGATGTGAGAATAGATAAATCGTTTGACAAGAACGGCAATCATGTTACTATGTGGAATTTGATTGTAAAAAAACTAATGCCTCCGACACGTCTTGCAAGATATTGCTGTAGCGAATTAAAAGAACGTGGCGGCATAGGACGTGTTGTTGTTACTGGTGTTAGGTGGTCTGAAAGTCAACGCCGCAAAGAAACGTCAGATGTGGTTAAAATTATTGGTAAACCTAAATCAACGATGAAAACTGCTGATGAAATAGGCATTGAATATCATCAAACTTATCAGGGTGGACTAATTCTTAATGATGATAATGATAAAAACCGCAGGTTTGTTGAACATTGTTATCGTACCACGAAAACCATGGTAAATCCTATTGTTGATTGGTCTGATGATGATGTGTGGGATTTTTTACGTTATTATGGTTGCAAATCAAATCCGCTGTATGAATGCGGTTTTAATCGTATAGGGTGCATTGGCTGTCCTATGGCAGGAAAACATAGATACGTTGAATTTGAACGATATCCGAAATACAAACAAAACTATATAGCGGCATTCGATAGAATGCTAGAACGTAGAAAACAACTTGGAAGGGCTGCTAAAATGTCATGGCAAACGGGTCAAGACGTTTTTCGTTGGTGGCTGGGCGAAGATTTCAACCAGATAACATTTGATGATTTGGAGGTATAACATATGGCAAAATATATTGACGCAGACAATCTGATTGACGAACTATCGGCGGCGTGTATGCCGATATACGAAAAGGGCATAACAGGCATTCTGGGTGATAACAGCAGTATCGCTGATATAATCAACGAACAACCTACCGCAGATGTGCAGGAGGTCAAGCGTGGAGAATAGAAGCCTAACTGCGGTTACGAAATTTAGATTTTCGGAGGGAAATTAATAGCTATGACGGATAAAAACGAATACTCAGAACGCTTTGATACGCTTCGTAAGAATCGTGTTGAGGTTTCATTTCACAAATACGGCTCGGCAAAAAGAAACTTTGGAGAGCGTTTAACAAATGCTCTTGGAAACCTGGAGCTGTGTATCAACAAATACAAAGAAACTCATAACACCGAATACCTTTGCGACGCTGCTAACTATTGTATGTTTGAATTTATGTATCCCCAGTTCGACGATGCATATTTCAAGGCAACGGACAGTTCAGAAAGCGCTGGCATTACGGGATTTTGCATTAAGGAAATAGAGAGGTTTAAAGATCAGATATGACAGCACCTAACAGAGTGCGTATCATCAGTCCGTTAGTGGGGTTGAGCAACAGCTATGCGTACGGCACTCACGGAGTCGCCCCCGCTTGCCTGTTTAATCTCAACTGTCTCTCATTGTGTCGGCAGGCACGCATAATCACACATAAGTGAGGTATTTCCATATGACCAACAGAAAAATCAGAGATTACCAGCGAAACCGCAAACTCAAAGGCATCGTCGATGCAAACTTCAAAACCTTTGCTACTGTGGTAATTGCTCTCAAACAGCTGTTTCCACACGACTGGTACAAAAAAACCATAACCGACTTTACATCATCATATGCCGAGTTTACAAAACATATGAACGACTATGATGCAGAAGCATACGATTTCCGTGTTGAAGATTCTTGCCGCAAGCTGAACATCAGTGACAGCGACACCTACGATATTATTTTCAGGCTTAACGGCAAGCTTCCTGCTGAGATTTTTCTTGCACTACAAAATAACTTGAAATGTATGCTGATACATTTGCGTTTGAATTGCAACATCGGCTCACAGAGATACGCAAAACTAATTGCATATCTCAAATCAGACGCCAAGATATGCGTACAAGCAGATCTTACAGCACTCGGCTTATCGTTCGACGATGACATCGACTATCGTAAACTCAAATCCAAAACCGAGCAACCGACTTATTCCGACGGAATTAAAGCTCAGCAAATACTGAAAGCACTGAAAGCATACCAAGACGAGGTGATTAAATGTCAGCAACAGCTTTCGAGCAAATTAAAGAGCGACTTACCTGCGTCGAGTACGCACGCAGGATAGGTCTTGCAATAAACAAACCAGGTGACAGATGCGTATCCCCTTTGCGGTCCTCAGCAAACAACAAGTCATCGTTCGTTGTCTACGACGACTATTACTATGACCACGGAGACTCCAAGGGCGGCGACGTTATCGACTTTTGCGCCAACTGTGAATTCAATGGAAACCGAGCAGAAGCACTCCATAAACTCGCAGATCTCACAGGTGTAACCCTCAACTATCAGACGGACAACTGGAAATCCGCACTCGATTCTCGTACAAAACTCGTTGAGAAGTGGCACTCTCAGCTGCGCCCTGAGGATATCGACTATCTGCACGGCCGTAACATCAATGATCAGACTATTAAACGTTTGAAAATCGGCTACACAGGCGAGGGCTATCGAGTAGAGCTCCCAGACAAAATAGCTGAACACTATGCTGCTAATCGTATATGTATCCCCTATTTCAAAAACGGATACATAGCCTCCTGGAACGCTCGTGCAACGTCGGATAAGCAGAAGGTCAAGTATCTCAAGCCACCAGCCTCAGACAACTCTGACCGAGCTGTCATCTGGGGTATGCACACACTCAATCGCACGTCAAGCAACCTCCCTCTCGTTATCTGCGAGGGAGCGTTTGACGCTTTAAGCTATGAGCAGGAAAACTATCCGATATTAGCGACTATGGGCGGAGCTTTCAGCAAATCCAATCGCGAACAGCTTCCTGTAATAATCTCGGCCGCTAAGCAGTTTCCATACGTCCTGCTTAGTTTCGACAACGATGAAGCCGGCAAAAATTTTACTCTGAAACTGGGCAAGCAACTATTCTCACACCGCATACCTTTCAAGGTAGCGGCTATACCGCCAGCATTCAAGGATGTGTCAGAGTATTACTCACACGGCTATCCGCTTGCAGATCTCGTTGACAATGCCACCCCAGGTGTCAACGAACTTGCCAAGCAACTTACGGACCGCGAGGAACTCAAGCAGTTCTGCCACGAAGCCGCACGCTGGGTAGCCAAACCTGAGCTGTCAGACTTATTCTCAGCTATCCGTGAGAACATCTCGATATACCGTCCTGAGATGTCTAACGACTATCTCAATGAGCTACGCAAGTCCTGCTTCGCATCCCCTAACGAGGATATAATAGCCAAATACGTTGCCAAGCGACATAATCTCAGATATCTTGCCAACGTGGGCTTCTACGAATACTCGCATGGCTACTGGCAAGCTCTCGATGACGATGTCATCGGCGGCTACATATCCCGTGAGCTGGGTTCATATCGCACAGGCAGCAAGCTCACATCAATTACGAAGCTTCTCCGCACTGACTGTATCACGCAAGAGCAGTTTAACAAGCAACCTCTCCTGAGCTTCATCAACGGCACGCTAGACCTCAGAGACCTCACATTCCGTGAACACTCTCCGTCTGATATGCTAACGGTACAGTTCAATTTTCCATACGTCCCCGGCACAACTTCTGAACGCTGGAACAAATTCATATACGACGTTTCAGCGGGCGACTCCAAACGTATGGCCCTTTTGCAAGAGATAGCAGGATATATTCTCTATACAGACTGCTCATTGCAGTCCTGTGCTTTTCTTCTCGGAGAGGGCTCAAACGGCAAGTCCGTGTATATTGAAACCCTGCAATCCATTTTTCCGAAAGACGCTCAAACGACTTTCGAGCTGTCAGGCCTTGTTGAGGACTTCAAACGCATCAAGCTGATGAACTCTCTCGTCAACTTCGGTGAGGAAACCAACACGGACGTGAAGGGTGCAGAGTCCGTTTTCAAGCAGGTCGTTGCAGGCGGTGCGATCTCAGGCTGTTTCAAGCATAAGGACTTTGTGGACTTTATCCCACGAACGAAATTTATCTTTGCGTGCAACAATATTCCGCACTTCAAGGACTTCTCATATGGTTTGGAACGTCGTATGTTGTTCGTTAAATTCTCACGTCGCTTTGTGGACGAACCAGACCCGAGCAAGCCGAACGAAATGAAAGCGGACCGCACTCTCAAGGACAAGCTTCTTGCGGACAAGCCTGCAATCTTCAACTGGATACTCGAAGGCTATAACCGCCTCAGACAAACCAGCGCATTCACTGTAACGGACGACTCTGAGGACCTCAAACAATCCTTCCGCGAGGTTATCAACCCTGTTTCGGAGTTTGTTTCCGAAGAGTCGTATGCTGAGTATTTTAATACTCAAAACACCGACTATATCAGCAACACAAAGCTGTATCAGTTTTACCGCACATGGTGTGAAGAAACAGGACATCACGCCAAAGCTCTTTCGTCATTCAGCAGAGAGTTCAAGCGACTTACCGAAGATAAATTTATTGCTGTACGAAACAACTCTGAGCGAGGTTATCAGCTTAAAAACCCTCAGCAGAAAATCAGTATTTTTAATGGTGACGGCTTTGATGAACTTCTTTGACCGAACATGTATTTTCACCACATTTCGGTGACAGATACTTTCGCTTAATCCGACACGTTATCCGTCACGACCCGTCACCAACTCTTCAAACGTTAATAATATATTCATAAATGCACATTTGTTCTCGTTAGTGACAGATACAAAACCACATCTGTCACGGGTAATCCGTCACCTGTCACAGCCCCTATATTCCTAGCTTTGCGGGGGGTCAGTGACAGAATGACAGATACTTTTAACAATCTACAAATGTTAATAAAATAAAAATACATATAGAAAAACGGAATTTTGTCACAAAGTGCCGTCATTCCGTCACACCTGTCACCAAGGAGGTTTTATAATGCAACAGAACTCACAATCTGGACAGTATTACGCTGATTATCTCAGCTGCATTTCAGACCAACATATCTATGCTGTAATGAAATGTATTTACGTTCAAAAGCTCACGCAGGAACAAACTGCTGAGCGACTTTGTATCTCACCTTCGACTGTCTATCGCGTTCACAAGGTAGGCTGTCGCACAATCAATGAAATTATCCAAGGAGGTGTTCAGAATGGCAAATGATGTTGTAAAAGGCAGAGGCGGTAAAAATAACTTCGGTACGTCCAACAAGACAGCTCTTGCGAAAGATAGCGCTTTTGTCGGAAAAATGGTCAAAGAAGTCTATGTTGCTTACAAACAGCCAAAAGTTAAATCAAACGCTGAACTCATAGATAGACTCGATAAGTATTTTAAACACTGTGCTGAAAATAATATCATTCCTACCGTTGAGGAAATGTGCCTGTTCACGGGTTACTCAAATAAGACTGTTTGGGATTGGGAGAAAGGCAGATCACACCCGTTTGACGATGGGGAGTTGAACGTTTCGACGTCCGAAATTATAAAAAATGCCAAGGGTTTTATGTGTGCTTTTGACGCAAAATTGGTGCTGGCAGGCAAGCTTAATCCTGTGACTTACATCTTCCGTGCAAAAAACTATTACGGCATGACCGACAAGCAGGAAGTTGAGGTCACAAAGACCAATCAGCTTGGCGATAATCTGACCGACGATGAACTGGCAAAGAAGCTCATGAAAGAAACTGAGGTCATAGACGTTGAAGCTTCGGAAGCTGAGGAATAGCAAGCGACTATCACTCACACACTGAGCGACTATCAAGCGACTATGAAACGCGCACGGAAACGTAAAAATTTTCATACGCAATAGTCGAAATAAATATGAGCAGAAAATCGGCAAGAAAACAGCTGAAAACACGCCGCCTGAGGGGTTGACCTTTGGGCGGCGGTGATTTTATCAAAAAATCATGCACGCACCACAAGACGGCTAACAAGCCCTGTATGACGTTTTAGCATTTAGTGCAGTAGTTTTATAGGCGACACGCTAGAACGTCATAGGACACACGCTAGGCACATTGCAGAACGTCATAACAATAACAATACTGCAAAGATATCACCGCTAGGCCATCCAGCACGTCGCAAGAGCCGTCGGACAGCGTTGAGCGGTAAAGTATAGGGGTATGATATCGGACCACATATGCGGGCGAATAGGTGGCAAGGGACGGAATAGAATAACAACGCTCACCCCACGATTAGCGGAGCGGGTAAAAAAAGAGCCCGCCAAAGCCGGAGCATTGGTGGGTAAAAATATAGGGGGGCTGATATCGTCAACCCCCAAGAACGATTATTTATAACGCTTCGCCGTTCTGATAACCACTAGAACGGGGAGCAGAAGCAGAGCTATTATTAGCATGCGGTCACCGCCTCTGCGTCGGAAAAACGCGCACCGAAAAAGAAATATATGCGGTTTTTGGAAACGCTGACGCGTTCAAATGCTGCATCTGTGCAGTTTATCTTTGACCGTTCGCAGGCGGTCAAGAGTTCGTTTCCTATCAATATCCCGTCACGGACACGCTGTCCACGGCGGTTGATTATATAGCGTGGGGCGTTGTCATACTGCGGTTTTACACGGAAATACGTCATATAATCGCCCCCTTTTTTATTCTGCTAGCCTGCAAACCATTTTGCAAGCCTGATATAGTGCCCTAGCCTGCACGTCCAACCATTCTTCGCGGCTATTCGGACGGCGTTCGCCGTTGCGTGTGCGTTTCAGTTCGGACGGCGTGCAGAGGGTGGCGGCGATATCGCCGTTATAAATCAGGCTACAGCCGCCCCAGCTATAGACGTTCCAGTTATCAGCACCGTTAAGTGCGGCGGTTTCGAGATCGTGACGGGTTGCGATTGCCATATTAATGCGGTGTTCTGCTTCCGCTGTGGCGATGTTGTCCAAAATTTCATCGGCGTATGTTTTTACGCCTGCACTCCATGCGCTGCGCGTTCTGATGTTGTCGATTGCGTTTCTGATTTCGTTAATGGTTTTCATTGCGTTGTACCTCCTGTTATTCGTTATTCGTTAATTGTGTAGCTGTATGGTTTGCCGTCTTCGGCTCTGCGTGCGGCGCATATCGGGTTGCCGTGCATATTCGTTATTAACACGCTGTCACCGCCGAGGTTCTGCAGGTGTTTCGCTGCGTTTCTGCTGGTGCTGATGATCGTGTTTCTGTAACCGTAGTGTACTAGATAGTTTTTCATGTTTTACCTCCTGCCCTGTGGGCTGTCTTGCTGTGGTTTTTGTTTCTGTAATTATAATATCAGAAATTTCTGATATTGTCAACCCCTTTTAATCAGTTTTTTCTGATATTTTTTATCTTTGTTGAATATGTACAAAAAATCAAAAGATATTGCACATATTTGTACAAACAAGATCATGATAAACGGCCGCTATTATTATATATACCTTTATAAACGAAAAAAAGACCCGCCCCCGGGGGGTCTTGCAGGACGGACCCACCCCCTTCACTCAACCCCCCGACTAGAAAAAATATAAAAAAGGGGTTGACACAAACAGATATATCTGATATAATATAAGCAACAGAGTAACGGAGGTAGTAACAATGAACATTTGCAAAATAATCGCCAGCGTCATGGCAGACACGAAGACGACGCAGAAATCACTATTGCTCAAAATCAATGCCCTTGCCGGCAAGCAGGTGATAAAGTCGCAATCGGTTGTTTCCGAAAGGTTAAAAAACAAGAACATTGGCGTTGATAAAGCATTTGAAATGTTAGACGCAATGGGCTATGAAATAATCATACAGCCAAAAAGCACGCGTGGCAAAAGAGCAACGGGATCATATGTGATAACAAAAGAGGACGAGCAGGAAGAATAATAATGAATGGAGAAACAGCAGGTCAGGCTGGGTGAACAGCAGTAAGCATAAAGGGTGATGTGCAATGGTATACGGATATGCAAGAGTCAGCTCCGTAGGACAGATAGACGGAAACAGCTTTGAGGACCAAGAGAAGCTTATAAAAAGCAACTATCCAGATGCAGAAATACATCTGGAACAGGGGTCAGGCGCAAAAGAGCGTAAAGTGTTGAATGAAATAATGGATAAAGCAATTTCAGGTGACACGATAGTAGTAACAAAGCTTGACCGCTTCTGCAGGTCAACAGCGTTAGGCTTGGAGTATATCGGGCGCATGAGAGCGAAAGGTGTCAAGATACACATTCTCAACATGGGTCTGATAGAAAACACACCAATAGGAAAACTAATTGTCACAAACCTGTTGGCATTTGCAGAGTTTGAGAGAGCAATGATACTTGAACGAACGCAATCAGGCAAAGCCATTGCACGGCAAAAAGAGGGATACCAGGAAGGCAGGCCGAAAACAGTAAATATCCCCGAAAGCGTAAAGGCAAAAGTTGAAAGCGGTGAAATGACAGTAGCTGCCGCCTGCCGAGAGCTTGGCATAAGCCGTTCAACGTGGTATAATGAAATGAGAGCAGTAAGAGTAGAATGATATAACAGCAGAACGATAGTAGCAGAACGATAGAGAGTGCCAAGTGCCGAGTGCCAAGTGCCACATAGCTGACGATGAAAGGAGGCTAGTTGTGTGGCACTATTTTTATGCCATGCAGAAAAAGTATGATAGATCTGACAGTAGTAGGCAACAGAGCATTAAGCAAAGAAGATATGTTTAAGCTTGCACACAAGCAGGCAAATGGCGAGTTGAAAACGGAACAGCTCCTGCTTGAAACGTTGAAAGTGCAGGACGAAAAGAAGAAGCCGATGATAGAGGCGGCAAAGCATAGCTACGAGAACGCAATGAGAAAAACAAGCGAACTTGCAAAGGCAGGCAAGGCAAAACTCGCAAAAGAGTGGTATGACCTCGCTCACAAATTCGTACTGTGGGCAGGCGACAGCGATTTTGACGCATATATGCTGGCTTCGGAATGGAACAGAGAGCCAAGCGCAAAGTTCTGGGCGCCAAGGAGAGCTGTTCTTGAGGGCAAGCACAAGCTGGCAACGCAGATACAAGAGTTCATAGACGATGAGGACGCCCTGTTTCTGAGCTTGAGTACACCCCCAGGTGCAGGCAAGAGTACGCTTATAAAGTTCCTGCTGTCATACATTGCAGGACTGTTTCCGCAGTCTGCGAACATATACACGTCATACTCAGACGGAATGTCAAAAATGATGTATGACAGTGTGGTATCAATGCTAACGGACACAAGCGAATATGGGCATAACGATATTTTCGACAATGGTATGCCTACATTGAGTGCAGAGTACAACACGATATCGTACAGGAAGAAAGGCGACTTCCCTACTATCGGAGTTATCTCCCTGGGCGGTTCGGTAACAGGTCGAACGAGAGCAAACAAGTTCATGATAACAGATGACCTCGTAAAAAATGCGGAAGTGGCAAGAAACCCGCAAAGGCTTGAAACGCTGTGGCAGGATTACAGAGATACGCTGACAACCCGACAGATAGGCGATAATGTAAAGCAAATAATGCTCGGTACGATATGGAGTTTGCATGATCCTATCAGCCGAATGAGAACCGATCATGAGGGAGATCCACGATATAGATTTATTGCGATACCCGTATGTGACGATAACGGACATAGTAATTTCAATTACAACTGTGCGGACAGGTACACAGATAAAAAAATACGTGACATAAAAACAGACATAGATAATGTCACATTTAGTTGCCTGTATATGCAGCAACCTATGGAACGTGAAGGTCTGCTCTTCCATAAGGACGAAATGAATTGGTATAACGGAACACTGCCTGACGGCTCTGCAAGAAGAATAGCTGTGTGTGATGTGGCGTGGGGCGGTGACTATCTGGCAATGCCGATAGGATATCTGTACGAGGATGGAAGTTTGTTTTTGCAAGATGTGATTTTCAGCAAGGGTGATAAAAAAATCACACAGCCAATGGTTGTGGCAAAGAGCATACAACATCAGATACATCAAGAGAGGTTTGAAGGCAATAACGGCGGAGATGAATATGCGAATGAGATAGATAAACAGCTGAGAGCACAGAACGTCCACATAAATATCAGCAGTAAACGTGCGTCGACAACGCAGAGCAAGCTCAGCCGAATATTGCAGTATGCACCAGATATAAAGCAGGTGTATTATCGCAACGATAACGGCAGGGGTGAGATGTACGATAAATTTTTGGAAAACCTGTTTGCATTTAATCAGAGCGGTAAAAACGCACATGATGACGCCCCTGACAGCATGGCACAGTTGTGTGCGTTTGCAACAAATGGCGTAGGAGCAAGTGTGGAAATTATCAAGAGGATTATATAAGGGAACTTATAGGCAGACGCTGAAAATAAATAGTGCATATTGTACAAAAATGTTGAAAAATATTTTACACAGTGTGAAGTGGAAAAAGTTGAAAAGTAGTATTATAATAAGCTTGTCAGGAGGGATAGGTAATGGATAATAGGCGCATATATAATAGGCACGTAGATGTATATTGTCCGAGCTGTGCGGCGGCAGGCATAAATCGAAAGCTTATGGAAGTCGATAAAGACGCAAAGGGCATTATCTATCCATACTGCAAAGGCTGCAAGAAAAACGTTGCAGTTAAATTGCCCATAAGTGCTGAAAAGCACCTCCGTTAAGTTAATTTACGGGGCGAAAGCCCCGTATGTTCCGCAAAGTCAGAGTGGGTGCAAACCCCACACGGAACACCAAGCCTGTTATACAGTCCGTAGACCGAGGACGTAAAACATCGGTGGCGTATAACTTAAAAACCTGCACACTTTGGCTGTGCGTCGTCGGGTGGAATAGCCGAGGTTTCGTTTTTTTTGATGCCAAGTTTTTCATCTACCATAAGAGGAAAAACAGCGTATGCAGGCTCAGAGGGCTATACTTAAAGCTTGCACCAGAGTCGGCGTGCTTCCGACACAAAATAATGGCACTTCTTGAATTTTACATTGTCAACGCCTGCTCGTAAGGGTGGGCGTTCGGGCAGGGTCTGAAAGCCGTATCCCCATACTGCGGCTTTCGATTTGCAGGTTGAGAGCGCACGAACTTAAAGCCTGCACCAGTGAAACTACTCCGCATAGTCATGAATATGTGTTGCTGTAAGTGTAATCGGAGTTAATGGCTTACAGGACAGCCTGACGTTAACGGGACCTAGCCGCAAGGGCTGAGCAGGCAGCGGCAAGAATGCAGGTTGAGAGCGTGCCAGCTTGATATCTGCTCCATTTGGCAACTGCTACCCTCACCCACAAAGCAGTTGCCATGCAAGCTTGTCCAGGCTTGATCTCCTTTCTGTTTTTACAGCGGCGGTAACACGCCGCACATGTCGGCTGACAGTGTGAGCCTGAAAGTCGGCACCATAAGAATATTAAGTGCCAAGTGTTTAATTACCAAGTGCCTATTAGTTATCTAAAAAAAGATAGCTGATAGGCACTTTTTTTGTTGCACGGAGGTGAAACAATACGGAATTACACGGCAGGCGAAAAATCTTCCTGAATGAAAGAAATATTACAGAAGAAAACATTATTGAAATAGTTCGGAGAGCGGTCGCAACTCACGAATTGAACCGAGAAGAAATTGAGTATCTCCACAATTATCTACGTGGTAAACAACCGATTTTAAATCGTGTCAAAGAGGTTAGGCCTGAGATTAATAACAAAATTGTTGAAAACCATGCATTGGAAATAAACAATTTCAAAGTCGGTTTTATCTTTGGAGAACCTGTTCAATATGTCAAGCGTGGAAATTGCGAACTTGATAATACAGAGAGCGATGTTCCATCGGATAATGGTGTGGCGGCTCTCAACGAGTATATGCAAGAGGACGATAAAGCTGCCAAGGACAGAGAGCTTGCTGAGTGGATAAATCAGTGTGGCGTGGGATATAGGCTCGTACTTCCCTCTGATGTGGGCGAAGATGTTCCGTTTGAAACATATATACTGGACCCCAGAAACACGTTTGTTATCTACAGTAATGACTATAAACGCAAGCCTGTTATTGGTGTGACATACTCCAGCTACAGATTTGCAAACGCAGATATAACAAGCTACAGGTCGTATGACATTTATACCGATGAGTGGTATTGGCGTATCGACTTCAAAAATGGCGAAGGCGTTGTGGCTAGATCACAGCCGAACAACATCGGCTATATTCCGATTATCGAGTATGAAAATAATCCTGAACGTTTAGGATCATTTGAGACGGTTATAACACTGTGTGATGCTATAAATAGCATTGACAGTAATGACATTGACGGAATTGAGCAGATAATACAGGCGTTCACATGGTTTGACAACATAGATATCGACAAAAAGCAGCTGCAAGAGCTCAAAGAGCTTGGTGCAATAAAAACCCGTTCGCAAGAAGGGCGTCAAGCGTCAATAAAAAATATCGAAACAAAGCTCGATATTTCACAGACTCAGGTAGCTAAAGATGACCTATATGATCGAATGTTGACGATTGCGAGTGTGCCTGATCGCCGAGCAAGTGCAGGTGGCAACACAGGTCAAGCTCTGATAATCGGTGAAGGCTGGGTAATGGCTGAAAGTGCCGCCAAAGCTTTTGAGTTGATGTTCGTGAAGCCTGAAAAGCAATTTTTAAGAGTCGTTCTGAAAATCTGCAAGAATACTCGAAACTGTAAGCAGGAAGTCAAAGATATTAAGCTTCACGATATTGATGTGAAGTTTACAAGAAACAAGACTGACAACCTGCTCACCAAGACACAAGGTCTGATGAATATGTTGCAGGCAGGCATTCACCCAAGAATAGCTATTTTGCACTGCGGATTGTTCTCTGACCCTGAACAGGTTTATCAGGACAGCAAGCCATACTTAGAAGCAACAACGCAGCAACAGCAGGATACGGGTAATTTTGCCGTAAATACCACTGTAGCTGATGAAATGCTCAAAGCTATAGGAGCTATGGACAACAACGGCGGTGATAACAGTGGCAACGCTTAAATTTGATGAGCTTAACGTGTTGTGGTTTAACAAAATGGAGCTGCCAACCTCTGAAAAGCTGTTGCGAATAGAAATGGCGGCAGTGTTTGAGCGAGAGCTCAATAAGATATTTTCCTCACAGCGTGAGCGCGCTGACAGTGACAAATATCTGCTATATGCAACAGTGTATGCAACGATAATGTCTAGCACGTACGTCGAGATTACAAACAATTATTTTTTAAAGTATGTTCTGAACATAGCAAGCAATGTAAAGGGGCTATCGGAATATTCCCAAAAATGGATTGTTAAGCACTCGGAACAGTTTGCAAAGGAAATTCAGCAGACAACCCAAAGGCTTATTGAAAGTGGTGATTATGACAACGCATTTTCGGTAAGCCGAGCTAGGACTATATCACGCACAGAAATCAATGCTTTGTGCGAGTGTGCAACCTTAGAGGGATATTATCAAAGCGGTTACACAAAGAAGATGTGGGTATCGTTTAAGGACAACAAGGTTCGAGATACACACAAAGTCGCAGACGGACAAGTCAGGAGCTTGTTTGAGCCGTTTGACATTGGCAACAGCCAGCTGATGTTTCCGCAAGATAGTTCGCTGGGAGCATCGGCAAAAGAAATCGTTAATTGCAGGTGTGTTATGCAACCTGTGAAATAAATTGTAGCTGTGCGTTAAACAGCAAACGTCAAGCCGAGCAACCGGCGTTAATAAGCGTAGACGTAGAAAAGGAGTGTTTCTTATGACAAGAGAAGACGTAAAGGGTATTTTCCCGAACGCAACAGACGAGGAAATCACAGCATTTCTGAACCGACACAATGGCGAAGTCACAGCGGCCAAGTCCAGTGGTGTAAAAGCTGACGAGCTTGCAGCGCTCAGAGATAAGGCAAAGAAGTATGATGACTATGAAGCTGAGAAGCTGACGGCTGAGCAGAAATTGAAAAAACTCACTGATGAAGCTGAGGCGGCTAAGATCACCAATCTGAAAATGTTGAACAAGACTAAAGCTGTTGCGGAGTTCGTAAACTGTGGCCTTAAAGAGGACGATTACAAGGGATTTATCGACAGCATTGTTTCAGACAATGAAGAAACTACAGTTAATTCTGCAAAGTCCATTGCCGCAATGCTCACATCTCAGAAGAAAGCCGTTGAAGATAAGCTTAAAGAAGACGGTCTAAAGAACACTCCAAAGCCTCAGGGTGCAGGCGGAAACGACGGACTTACATCTGCTGAAAAGATAGCCGAGAAATTGGCTACAGACAGAGCAGCCATTGCTAAAACTGCGGCGGAAGGTCTAAAAAAATATATATAGGAGGTAATTAAATGGCTAATATGATGAAGTCTACAGCCGTAATTGCAGATAAGACAATTCTTGCAAACGGCGAATTTTTAGCAAGACCATATACAATCAAGGCAAGTGCTATCACAGCTGATAGCAACGGAAAGAAAATCGTTAAAGGTGGAACTCCATTTCCTACAAACGATTCAACCGCTATCGGTCTTCTGCTCGACACAGTTGACGTAACCGACGGCGATAAGACAGTAGCACTTGTGTATGCAGGAACAGTTTCAACCGCTAAGCTGGCAGCTAACGGCGTAACAGTGCAGACAGCGGCTAAGACAGCTCTGCCAAGAATCACATTTTTTGAATAAGGGAGGCAATACATAATGCAGAATTTTTCAGATGTTTTCACAGCCAAAGCATTTGCTATGTACTGGACAAAGTACCTTGAGCAGGCAAATACAGAAGGCTATCTGGGAACTTCCCTGTTCCCACCTGTAAAGAAAAAGGGTATCGATATAAAGTGGATTAAGGGTAGGTCAGGCCTGCCTGTAACACTCAGACAGAGCACGTTTGATACTGTAGCACCCGTCAGAGATAGAATTGGCGTAACTGCAATTCAGACAGAAATGCCATTCTTCCGTGACAGCTTTATCATCAAGGAAAGCGACAGGCAAGAGATCTTGAGAGCACAGGACAGCAATGATCCATATGTACAGCCTGTACTCGACAACATCTACAGCGATGCCAAGAACCTTACCAATGGTGCAAATGTTGTTCCAGAGAGAATGATCATGCAGCTTCTCTCACCGGCTGATGGCTCTCCTAAGATTGAGTTGTCAGACGGTGCAAATGTAAGCTGTCTGTATGAGTATGACGTTGACGGCTCATTCAAGGTAAACAATTTCAAAGCTCTCACAGGTACAGCTGCATGGACAGACCACAAGAATTCAAACCCTGTACAGGACATTCTTGATGCTAAGGATGCCATTTATAAGCTTACAGGAAACGATCCTGCAATCGCCCTGATGTCAAAGAATACACTCAAAGATATCAGAGAGAATGAGAACGTCAAGGCGTATATCGTTGCCAAAGCTCAGGCAACAGGTGGAGTCGTTCTCGTAACAGACAAGCTCGTAAAGGAGTACATCTCTGAGGAAACTGAGCTCACAGTTGTTGTAAACAACAAGTCATTTATTGACGAAAGTGGCACAGCAAAGAGATTTTATCCAGACGATATGGTAACACTTCTCCCCGCACAGCCACTCGGTTCAACAGTTTATGGCACAACGCCCGAAGAGGCTGACCTCATGGCTGACGGCAAGGCAGATGTTGCTATTGTAAATACAGGCGTTGCAATCACAACAATCAAGCAGCAAAACCCTGTTAATATACGAGTGCTTGCAAGCGAAATCGTTCTGCCGTCATTTGAGGGCATGGATAACGTTTATGTTATCAACACAAATGCCAAAATCGGTGAACTTACAGTAAATTCTGTCGCTGGCACAAGTGCATCAGGCAAGACAAAGGTAACAGTATCACCATCTCTGTCAGCAGGCAACTCCTACAAGTATAAGACAGCATCAAGCGTAACTGTTCCTGAGTTTGGCACAGAATGCAAGTCGGGCTACACTGCATGGGACGGAGTATCCGAGATCACCGCAACAACAGGCACTAAGATACTCATCGTTGAGGTAGATGCAAACAACAAGGCTGTAAAGGCTGGTTCAGCTACAGTAGCGTCTAAGGCATAAAAGGAGAGTGCAAAATGGATATGATTGAGCTGTTTAAGGCAAGCGTTCCTGAGGAAAATTCCGAGGAATTGATTATGCAGTATTTAGACACTGCTCAATCAATTATCCTTGCACATCGCTTCCCTTTCGGCACAGACCGCACAGAGGTTGAGCCACAGTACAAAGGCTTACAGTTGAGAATTGCCATAGACCTATACAATAAGCGTGGAGCTGAGGGCGAAAAGGCACACTCTGAAAATGGGGTAAGTCGAACATATGAAAGCTCATGGGTATCTCAACAGTTGCTTGACGAAATCGTTCCGAAAGCTGAGGTATTGTGATGAGAAACCTAATGCGAAACGTTACAAAAATAAGCTATAAGCTGTATTTAGGTGAACAAGATTTACTTGATGATGACGGCTATAGGACAGGTGAGAAAAGCATAAGTTACTCAGATTTTAGTGAGTGCTATATGTCGATATCAGGCAATAAAAGCGACAGCGAAATGTCACAGTTTGGTCGAAACCTGGACTATGATAGAACAATGTCAACCGCAGACATGAAGTGCGAAATTGATGAACACTCACTGCTGTGGATAGATAATGACGTCAATGGTCCTCACAATTTCATTGTAAAAAAACGCTCTGTTACGCCAAATCAAATACAGTTTGCCATAAAACAGGTGAATGTCAATGAGGAAGATAGCGTTTAATCTGTCAGAAGATAGCTTGACAAAAGCTGTTGAGCAAATGAAAGCATATAAAGCTGAGATACACAAAAAAGCTCAACTGCTTGTGGAGCGTCTTACTGATTATGGACTAACGATATGCAGAGCAAAAGTCATTGAAATGGATATCCCTGATACAGGACATTTGCTCAGTCAGGTTGACGGCTACTATAGCCCATTGCTTAACGCTGGCTTTATTTTCTGTGACTGTGATTATGCAGTGTTCGTTGAATTTGGAACAGGTGTAAAAGGCGCGTCACAGCCGTATGCAGGACAAGCCATAAGCGAATGTGGCTATCAATATATGGGCGGAACACATTATATCACGACGCAAGACGGACGTATAGGCTGGTTTTATCCTGCTGATGACGGAACGTGGAAGTTTACACAGGGTATGCCAAGCAGACCATTCATGTACGAAACAGGGTTGGAAATGCGAAATGCTCTTGACAACATTATTAAGGAGGTTTTTAAGTGATTGACATTGAAAACAAAGTGTTTGACACAGTGTCGAAAGCACTTGAAAAAGCCTTCAAAAATATATCTGTCAGCAGCATAAACACAGATAAACCCGCAACATTTCCGTATGTTTCAATCGTGGAAACAAGTAACTCGGTTGATCCTGCGTACATAGACAGTGGCAAAATTGAGAACGCAAGCAATCTACTGTACACAGTGAATGTTTATAGCAATCTCGCCAAAGGCAAGAAAACGCAAGCAAAAAAAATTAGAAACCTTGTGTCAGACGAGTTTGATAAAATCGGCATGATGAGAACATTCTGCCAGCCTATTGAAAATCTATCTGACACATCAATATATCGTATCACAATGCGTTTCGAGTGCAAAGTTGATACGGACGAAATAATCTATAGGAGGTAATGAAGTTGGAGAAAGCAACAATTAATACCTATTTGTATGCAAAAAAGGCCGCTGAAAGCAAAGCTTCAAAGCTTTGCGACATTACATCATATCCAGACCTTTTCACTGCACCTGAAAAGCTGGACGTATCTGACCTGTCCAGCAGACAGAAAAAATATGCCGAAGGTATGGTAGATGTTCCAGATTACACATTCGGCGCAAATTACACCAAAACAGCGTATGACAAGCTCAAGGCAATGGAAGGCGACGATACAATCGTTTTTGAGCTCCGCTTTGGCGCAACAGGTGAATATGGCGCGTGGACATGGACAGGTTCTATGTTTGTCAACATCAAAGGCGGCGAAGTCGGCGGCAAGAGAGAAATGGAAATCACTTCTTATCCGCAGAGCGATATCACTCCGACAACAGTTTCAGATACATAATTTTTTAGGAGGATAAAACAATGGCAAAGACAATCAATTTCAATTACGAAGGTCAGCATTACGTTCTTGAATTTTCCAGAAGAACAGTAAGACAAATGGAGAATAACGGCTTCACTCTGAATGATCTCTCAGACAAGCCAATGAACACTCTGAACGAGCTGTTTGCAGGTGCTTTCAAGAAAAATCACCGCAACGTAAAGCCCGAGCAGATTGACAAGATGCAGGCTCTTTTCGCCGATAAGGACAAGCTTATAGAGACTCTGTTCTCAATGTACAGCGAAACTATCGAGACACTGACAACAAATGACCCTGCTGAGGATAGGGAAAATTTGATAACCTGGAGCGTTGGAGAGTAGACAACGTTCCGAAAGAGCAAACATATACTCAAACATTTCTAAAAGCGTTGCCATTGTATTTATCCATAGGCATGACAGCCAAAGAGTTTTGGGAAGGCGACTGCTGTTTGGCAGTTGCCTTTCGCAAAGCTGATGAGATGGCACAAAAAGTAAAGAGAGAAAAGGACAATTTCAATGCATGGCTAACGGGACTATATGTTCAAGAAGCTATCACAAGTTGTTTTTCAAAAGACGGCAAATATCCCGATAAACCGCATGACATTTTCAAAGCCGACAAGGATAATGAAAAAACGTATGATGACATCATGCGAGAAAATGCGGAGAATTTCAGGAAATTTGCAGAAGCATTTAATAAAGGAAGGGCGGCAAATAAGGGCAATTAAACAGACTTATTGCCGCCTTATTTTTATCTAGGAGGTGAAAAAAGTATGGGATTAGACATCGATAAGCTTAGTTTGAAAGTAGAAGCTTCGTCTGACAACGCTGAAAAAAAACTCGATAGGCTGATTGCTAGGCTCGAAACGCTAAAAAAGTCAGTGGGCAAACTTTCGGGGCTTGACAAGCTTTCCGAAAAGCTCAACAAAATAGCGGCAAGTGCCAATGCTATATCAGGTGTGGATAAGCTTGCAAAGCTTGTTGAAAGCGTTTCAAAGCTGTCACAGATAAAGTCTCCGAATGTTGCAAAGACCGTGAACAGCATCAAAAAGCTCTCTGAGGCGTGTAATGCAGTAAGCGGCATGAGTAATGTGAGTGTGCTTAAAGAGAATATAACGGCTATTACAGAGGCATGTAAGCCAATGCAGGAAATGGGTAAGAACAATCTGTCACCATTCCTTAACAGCCTCAAAAAGATACCTGATATCACAAAGTCACTCGATACAGAGAAAATCAATGAGTTTGCAACGAGAATACGCCAGCTTACCACCGCTATAGAGCCGTTGACAACGCAGGTTTCAAAGGCGGAAAACGGACTTGTTGCACTTAATGGCATTATGAAGAGTTCAATAGCGAGAAACGGAAACCTTGCATCTGCAAATGCCGTAACTGTAAAATCCTATACCAGTTTGTCCTCAGTTTTTAAGGACGCAAGAATAAGAGCCGCCGCACTTTACGTCACAGTCAATAGGGCTGCAGATGCACTCGCCGACTGCTTACAATCGTCAAACGAATATGTCGAAAACATCAACCTATTTACAGTAGCTATGGGCGATTATTCAGAAGAAGCATATAGGTATGCCGAAAAAGTAAATAGTCTGCTTGGCATTGATATTTCTGAGTGGATACGCTTTCAGGGCGTGTTCAAACAGATAACAACAGGCTTTGGAGTTGCGGCTGAAAAGTCAAACATAATGTCCAAAAACCTGACGCAGATAGGCTATGATATAGCATCATTCTTCAACATCTCCATAGAAGACGCTATGCAGAAAGTTGAATCTGGTATTTCTGGAGAACTTGAACCGTTGCGCAGACTGGGTTATGCTCTTGACGCCGCAACACTTCAGCAGATAGCCTATGATAATGGCATTCAACAGAACATCAACACCATGACGCAAGCTCAGAAGTCACAGCTAAGATACGTCGCTATTCTTCAGCAATCTACAAATGTTATGGGCGATATGGCAAGAACCATCGTCACGCCTGCAAACTCTATGAGAATTTTGCAGCAACAGTTTGAACAGCTCAAGAGAGCCATAGGCAACATTGTGAGCGTGTTTGCTGTGAAGATGATACCATATGTCCAAGTGTTTGTAAGACTGCTCACAGACGCCGCTAACGCCATTGCAAAGTGGTTAGGCTTTGAGCTGCCAATGATAGATTATTCTGAGGTTGGCAAAGGTCTAAGCAGTGTAACAGAGAATGCAGACGATGCAACAGAGTCTGTCAAGGAAACAAAGAAAGCGTTGCTTGCACTTGCTAGCTTTGATGAGATAAATCAGCTCAATCTTGACAAGAACAACGGCAATGACAGCGGAGATACTACAGGCAATAAATATGATCTCGGCATTGATTTGCCTGAATATGACTTTCTTGCAGGACTTGACAAGCAGACGGACGCACTTTACAAAAAGGTCAAAGCTCAGCTGAAAGAGCTCTACAACTGGCTCAAAAAGCACAAGGATATGATTAAAGTCATTGCAGGGCTATTGGCAACAGTATGGGCAGTAAATAAAATTGCTAACCTGATTAATTGGGTGAAAAAGCTTAAAGGGGCGTTTGGAGGTCTAAGCGTTATAAAAACGTGCAAAACGTGGCTGAAAAACTTCACGGATGGGTTTAAAAATTCTGAGGCTACATCATTCTTTGGAAAGATGAATGACGGAGTAAAAAGTTTTAGAGGGAATCTATCTCTTGCAGCAAAGATATTAGGTGTGATAGGTGGCTCGGTCTTAGCTGGATATGGCAGCTACAACCTATTCAAAGGTCTTGCATCAGACACTCTTAATTGGAAAAACATATTAGGAGATTCCGCTGCAATAGTAGCGGGGCTAGGGGTTTCTTGGCTTTTCGGCGGCAAGCCAGGTCTTGTTATAGCTGCGATCGTAACAGCATTTGAAGCTTTAAACGGAGCCGCTAAAGGAGCAGCCGAACAGGTAAATAAAGCGAGAGATCAATTGGTTAATGCCGAATGGAAAACATCTGGCAAAAACATCACAGATGTCGCAGAGTCCTTGCAAGATTATTATTCAAAGCTGACAGAAAGCGATCAATCTTTTCTTGACGGGACAAAAAATCTTTCTGAGCTTAGCAAAAGCGCAGAGGAAACAACAGGAAAGATTAACCTGTTAATAAAAACGCTGAGCGAATCAAAGTTTGATACTAACAGCCTCAGTGAGCTTAAAGCGGAATTTGTAAGTCTTGCAAAGACAACTAGAGAGTATGTCAAGGAAAGCAATGACGATTTTAAGTTGTTTATACTTGCTAATAGTGATATGCTGGAAGCCCAAGGTTACTCTGTTGCCGAAATGACACGAATAGTGAATGGCGGCACAAACAATAGCATGGCTAAAATAGACGAGCTGATGAGTAAAATAAATGACTTAACAAGCAAGTCATCATTGTCAGACAGCGATATCAGTTCTTTGAAAGAATATGAAAATCAGCTAAGTGCGATCGCTGGAATAAAAGTTGATGAAACAACAAGTTCTTTGGAATCACTTAAAGAAGAGGCAAGAAACCTTTCGAGCCAAAGAATCAATCTAAGCAACTTTAAGACAGCACAAGACACTCTCAATAAAATGACAAAAGACTATGCTGAGGCTTTAAAGACATTGAAAAAGTCAAAGCAAGAACAGCTTAAAACAATTTCAGCTCTTGACGTATCCAAAGGTGAAAAAGAAAAGCTAACCGAAGCAGTTAATTCTCTGTTCGATATCAAATATGAACAGCTCACTTCTGTTGGTTCTACTTTTAAAACGATACGCCAGAAAATTGATGATTGTGTATCTGAGACTAAGGAAGACCTTAAAAACTTCACTTCGTCTGGAAGTTGGGCTGGCAACAGTTTTCTTCATGCTTTTGGAATAGGGACTTCTGATGAAGAAGCCGCAAAAAAAGAAATAGAAAAAATGTTTGGAGATTTCACAGACTCTTGGACAACGCAAAAAAATGTTCTCATGTCAAAGGGTTTGTCAACAAAGGAAATAAATGATTTGTATAATGTTAAAGCGTTGAAAAATGTTCCAGACAGCATAAGTAAAGCTACAACGGCAGTACAAAAGGTAATGGACAACGTTCTTCATGCTTCAACAAGTGAACAGGTATCAAAAGATACAATAAAAATGTGGCAAGACGCAGCTACAAACCAGACAAAAGGATATTTGGATAAGTTTTATGAGGCTACTCCGCAGGTTTCAAAAGCTTCCAAAGATATGGCGGGATCTTCAATTAATTCCTTTAAAGATACGCTGGGCATTCATTCTCCATCGAAAGTAATGTACCAAATTGGTGTCTTTTTCCTCCAAGGCTTCATGAACGGCATAAAATCGCTGTCAACGTTTATGAACACTTACGTAGCAAATACAGCAAAATCAGCCGTTACAACATTTGATACAAAGTCCACGACAACCTCAATTGGTATCAAATTTATAGATCGCTTTAAAAACGGAATTGACCTGAGGAAAAACAGCTTAATCAATGATATTGTTGACATTTTCAACACAATTCTCGACAAGGCAGATAGTTTCCACGTCCAGTTCTTCAATTCATTCAACAGTGCGGTACCTGCAATACAGATAGCCTCAAATGGCATTCTCGCCGCTATGGGACAAGCTGTATCTATACCACAGATAAGCTATACAGCACCTGGATATCGTGTGCAGGGATATGCAAGAGGCGGTTATCCTGCGACAGGTCAGCTATTTGTTGCAAGAGAAAACGGCACACCTGAAATGGTCGGTTCTATCGGTAGCAGAAACGCCGTTGCAAATAACGATCAGATCACTGCGGCAATCAGTCAAGCGGTATATCAGGCAGTACGTGAAGCAAACAGAGATACTCAGAACAGCGGTAGCAGAAACAATGAAATGACAGTTAAAATCGTTCCTGACAAGAACAGCTTCGTGAAAGTTGCTGTTGACGGGATAAACGACACAACCAGACGGACAGGCAAGAGTCCGTTGCACTAAAGTGAGGTGGTGACACAATGCTAAAATTCGACGGCGTAGAAATGCCTGTACCTGCAGATTTGCAGGTACAGGACAACAAAATTTGGTCGGATAACACAGGACGTTCAGCAAACGGAAAGTTTGTTGGCGATATGGTGTGCATAAAGAAGAAGTTAATCATATCGTGGGTACACCTCACAGGTGAGCAAGTCGCATTGATAAATCAATACATTTCTAACGTAAGCAAGCCGTTTTTCAGCGTGACATTTACAGATGAAACATTTGTTGAGCAAACGTGCACCATGTATGCAGGCGACACAAAATATGATGTGCTAAAGTGGGTCTCACCGATGAAATATCTGAAAAATGTCGCAGTAGACCTAATCGAATGCTAGGAGGCGGTAAAATTGTATACAGTACAGAATGAACCCGTCTCTCAGCGTATCGAGAGCTATTGCCGTACTTGGCGGCTGTGGATAGAGAATGCAGAGG
>ERZ791864.442-NODE-442-length-45871-cov-9.650886_pt1 | contig 45871 bp, 38 predicted proteins | sample MGYA00510282_ERZ791864 | MGnify/ENA primary metagenome ERZ791864 (study PRJEB30046, sample SAMN00792087) | human gut metagenome | study: EMG produced TPA metagenomics assembly of the A metagenome-wide association study of gut microbiota in type 2... | reverse complement strand
TGATGATTCAGTAGTTTCTGATGATTCAGTAGTTTCTGATGATTCAGTAGTTTCTAATGATTCAGTAGTTTCTGATGATTCAGTAGTTTCTGATGATTCGGTCATTTCCGACACTTCAGTTGTTTTCAATTCCTCGGATTTTTTGAACATTTCAGATACTGTATCCGCAATAGAATCGATATCTTGAATATTCGGTGATGCATATGATGATGAAGTGGATGACAGTAATAAAGCTGTACCCAGAATACAACTGCATACTGTCTTAAAAAAACATTTCTTTTTCATAAATATACCTCCATAAATAATATTATAGTGCTAGTGTACCACCTGAGGTACTATGTGACAAGATAATCACGGGAGTTTGACAGTTGAATATTAAAAAAAGTTATCGCAGGTCGCATAAAATCTGCATTTTTTATGTCAAATTTTTCGTTTTAATATGTACTTATTTGTAATAGTTTGGTATACTTAAAAGAAAAAGGATTTTGTGTTATGTATATTGCAGTTACAGGTAGTAAAAATAATAAAGATGTTTACATTTATCAATCATTCCGAAAAAAGGACGGAAAATCATCATCGCGTATCTATAAGAAGCTTGGAAAATATAACGCCTTGTTGGAACAGTTTGATGGTGATAATGAAAAACTTATGGCTTGGGCGAAAAGCGAAGCTGCCAAAGAAACAGATCTCTACAATGAGCGTACGGGGAAAGTAACGGTTGAATTCTCTCAAGCTGCCTGCATTCCTATGAACGAGACACGTTCTTTTCATGCCGGTTATCTATTTCTTCAACAATTATGTACGGAGCTATGCCTTGATAACATCTGCCGTGTGATTAAAGGGCGCCATAAATTTAAGTATGATCTTCATGCGATTCTGACTGATCTCGTTTACGCAAGTGTTCTCTCTCCTTTAAGCAAGCTCAGCAGTTATAACTTTTGCAAAACGCTTCTTGAACCACCAAAGTATGAGATTCAGGATGTTTACAGAGCTTTATCTGTAATCGCGGAAGAGTCGGATTTTATCCAAAGTGAACTATACAAAAATTCAAACTTCATCCATCCAAGAAATCAGAAGATACTTTACTATGACTGTACGAATTATTACTTTGAGATTGAGGAAGAAAGCGGTTTGAATCACTATGGAAAAGGCAAGGAGAACCGTCCAAATCCGATTGTTGGTATGGGGCTGTTTATGGATGCTGATGGCATTCCACTTGCATTTGATGTTTTTCCAGGTAACCAAAACGAGCAGACAACGCTTAAGCCTCTGGAGAAGAAAATCATAAAAGATTTTAACTGTAGTGAATTTATTTTCTGTTCAGATGCCGGTCTTGGAAGTGCAAATAACCGAGCGTTTAACAGCATCGGGAATCGGGCTTATGTCATCACGCATTCCCTTAAAAATATGAAGCAGGAAGACCGTGATATTGCCCTGAATCCAACACAGTTCAGAAAAGCTGGTTCGACAGATTTTATAGATATCAGGACTTTGGACGAAACTGATGATGAAGTTTTTAACTCCATTTACTACAAGGAAGTTCCTGTTGTTACCGGAGATTTGGATGAGACACTGATCGTTACATACTCACCGAAATATAAAGCTTATCAGCAAAGAATACGGTCACGTCAAATCGAGCGTGCAGAGATGATTATCAACTCTCCTTGCAAAAAACGAAAGGGCAAAAATCAAAATGATCCAATGCGTTTTGTGAAAAATACTGCCGTAACAAACGATGGTGAGATTGCAGAAAACAAAGTATATGAGATTGATGAGGAACAGATAGCCAAGGAAGAACTTTACGATGGTTTCTACGCGGTTATGACAAATCTGGAGGGAAATATCGAGGAAATCATAAAGATTAACAAGCAGCGCTGGGAAATTGAAGAAAACTTCAGAATCATGAAAACAGAATTCGAAGCCAGACCTGTTTATGTCAGAAGAGATGACCGTATCAAGGCACATTTCATGACCTGTTACATCAGCCTTCTTCTCTACCGTCTGTTAGAAAAGAAAATAGGAAACAGCTATACAACAGAGCAGATCATAGAGACTCTGCGATCCATGAAAATGACACTGTTAAATACCGCTAATGGCTACGTTCCATCCTACACCCGAACTGAAATAACAGACTCCCTACACAAAACTTTTGGTTTTCGGACAGACTATGAATTTATCAAAAAATCTACGATGCGAAGCATCATCAAGCAAACAAAAGAAATAGATTTACCATAGTGTAAAAAATATAGCACAATAACACATATCACTGAGAAACAAAAAACGGCTGTAAGCCTTGATTTTACTGGCTTTACGACCGCTTTTTTTGCTTTTCAACTGTCAAAGATGGGGAATGGAATGTAAAATGTGCGGGGAGGAATAAATATTGTAATTTGGATGGAAATCCGATATACTAAGTCAGAGGATAGCAAAGAATCAAAAGGATATTTTTAGTTATCCGTTATATTGGAGAAATCATGGAAAGAATAGCAGCAAGCGGAATACAGGCGTTACAGATTTTGATTGAAAATAACGGCATTATTTTGGAATTGCATTTGAGGGGAAAAGGTACAGATTGAAGGAATAACTTGAGGGATAGAAAATGAAAAACTACAAAAATGAAAAAAGCCTGTTTGTTGCGCTGCTTGGATGTACAATATGTCTGATGTTTACCTTGATGTATTTGGGAGGATTTAAAAGTCTGACGTATTTTCTTGGATCAGAAGCAATATATGATTTTCCAGAAACCGATATGATAAAAAATGCAAAAGGATGGGAATATCATGAAGAAGAAAATGGATATTATATTGTCAAGAATAATGCGGTTAATAAATATCGTGTAGATCGCTATGTCAGGACATGGAAATATTTATATTTGACAATTAGCAATTGTTCAGTGTCAGAAGTACACGCAATATTAGAATATTACGATAAAGAAAAAAATATATTAAAAGAACAGCCCATTGTAATTTACAATGGAGAAAATGAGATAGAGCTTGATGAAACTATAGAGATATATCGCATAGGCATACGTATTCGTGATGCGAAAGGTATCTTTTTTTCTATGAATTCAATGGAGATACGAAGTGAAAAGGCTGGATTTTCGTGGCAGAAGTTTTATGAATGTATGGGAATGAGTCTACTTATTTGTGGATGTGTGATATTCATGGGATATTCTGTTAGAAAAAAATATGTTAATACAGAAAATTATGCTTTGGAGAAAAATACTGGACTCTTATATATATTGCAGAGTCTTTATGTGCTGCAGGGGAATATTGTTGGAAAAAAGGCAATTCAGAAGTGCAGAAAAATAGACAGAAAAGTGACAGTTGAAATTTTGTTATGTGTTTTTTTTGCATGGATTTTGTTTTTTGAAATAATGGGATGGACAAAAGGGGAAAGCTATCGTTATTTTTCATTGGGATGTGCTGTTATTTTATTTGCCTGTGGATGTTTGTTGTGGAAAAAAGAATGGAAAAATACAGGAGTTATGTCATCAGTCCTGAAATCATGGTACGGATTATGGATCATGATGGCATTATCAGATGTCTTTAAAGAGGATGGGGAAAAGTTTTTTTCTTATGTGATGATATTTTCAGCAGGCTTTTTTATTTTTGCGTATAATCAGCGATTTAAAGCGGATGCGGTGATATGTCTGTTTTTAAGGGCATTAGAAATAGATTATGTTCTGGTTGTATTGTTTTGTGTCTTTTTTAGACCTAAGATTATAACAGTTTATTATAATGGAATTTGCAGACGTCCAGAGGATTTTGCGATGTATGCCCTGTTAATATTTGCCCTGTTTGTATGGAAGATATATGGGTTAATTGATAATGATGCGTCATATCTTCAGTGGATAGGTTATGGGATGGGGGCAGCGTCAGCACTATATTTTGTACTTAGATCAGGCGGAGTAGTGGCAAAAATTGCATTGATTCTTGTAGCCATAACATATTTATATGGGTGCGTTTATATATGGGTGAAGAAAAGGGTTAGTTTTAGATATCGGTGGAAGCAAATACTGACGGCAATTGTATTTTCATTTTTATGTGTGGTAGTTATACATATTTCGGTCAAATATTTGCCAGATATTTTGCAGACAACGGTTGTGTTTGAGGATGAACAATTGGTCAGTGTACTACCAGAGGATGAATTGCAGCTTTATCAGCAGATGTTTCCAATAACATTGGAAAATGTGACATCGAAAGACACTATCAATGTTATGGGAAGTTGGAAAAATTATGCAAGAATGATGGGGTTATATGGAAATGCAACGCAGATATATAGAAACAGGGAGCCCGTTCAGGCATATAATGGATATCTGGATTTGATGTATCATTACGGTATTTTTGCAGTAATTCCATTTGTATTATATCAAATTTATGGGTTTTGTATATCATTAAAAAAATGTAGAAGATTTTTTGGCAAAAAAAATCCGTATATATTTGTACTATGTGTTAATATTATTTTTACAGTATTTTGTGTGTTTGGGAATGCGTCTGTCAATTTTGGAAACATAGCAGTATGGTGTTATTTCCTTTTTAATGGCGTTTATTTTAAAGAGTGAAAGGTTTGCAATACATTACAGGGAGAAATTTATGTCAGGAAATACAGATGTTTTGATGAAAACAAAAATATTTTTGGTAAAAATCTGTATATGGATATTATTTTCAATTATTACAGGGATTAGCTGTGCAGCCTGGTATGTAACAGGAGGAAATATAACCCAATTTTATAATAGGGGCGACTCTTTGCAGTTTTATACAGAAAAAATTGTAAACAATCTGCAGAATATATCATTTGAAAATGAAAAATTTATTATACAGGGAGACACTGCACAAATTGTTTTTGACAGTTTAAATAAAAATAACCAGTGGAATTACTTGAAAACGGATTTGTATAATATGAACTGTGACTCAATAACTGCACAAATTGTTTTCTATGATCGGGCATGGCAAAATGTAGGGGAACAAGAATTGAATTTAATGGAGGGAGAGAATCTATATCAGCTAAATGGAGAGAGTTTTTCAAAAGTGGTATTTTGTTTTGAAAATGAACAAGGAAAAGAATTTTCAATTAATAAATTTGAAATTTCTACAGATAAAATGAAGGATGATGAAAAGTTACCAGCTGTAAGTGTATTATTTTCAATAATCTGTATGATCATAACAGGAATTTTATATTGGCTGAAAATAAGATATGGCAGAAAAGGTAATTATAAATGGGGAAGGGGATTACAAAGTATTTATATATTGGTGGGAAATGAGATTTGGCGAAAGCTTAGAAATGTACCGGAAAAAATGAGAAATTTTATTAGTATATTTCTTTTTTCGGTGATGTTTATTTTTTTGTCATTTATAAATGTATATGGCCTATTCTTTAAAAAAATGACACATGCATATACAATGTTTGTTTTAATTGGATGTATGTTATTGATAGCTGGATTGAATATACGAAAACCTTTGAAATATCGTAACTGGAATAATTTGTTGGTAATATCTTGGATCGTATTATGGGTACTGACTTGTATTTCGGACTTTATTGTAACAAAAAAAAGTGCGTATTTCTCTTTTTATGGATATTTTATACTGTTCCCGACAGGTTTTCTGTTTTTTGTATGGAATAATCAGGAAAACAGGGAGAAGATGTTGTGGCAATTATTAAAGGCACTGGAAATAACATTTGTATTATGTGTGGTGTATTGCCTGATGTTTCGCCCGGAAACAGATGGATACAGATATAAAGGATTTTATACCAATCCAAATCCATTTGGATTATATATGGCTGTTATGATAGGTGTCTTTTTATGTGAAATAGACTATTACATAAAATGTAAGGAAGTTAAAATTTTAAAGATTCTTCCATATGCCATTGGTTTGACAACAGCATTTTTTTTCCTGAAAAAAACACAAAGCACAACAGCTACTTTAGCAATTCTGTGCGGTGCATTGTGCTGGGGAATAGAAAAGATCCTGAAAAGACACATGAAAAAAACTATGATCGCAGTGATGTGTTTTGTGATATGTTATATTCCCGTTTCAATGGGGTTGCAGTGGGGAATTACCAATATATCAGAGGCAATCGGAACGCAGATTGTATATCCGGTGGATTATGAATATGCATCTGTCAGAGATTTAGATGATTTAACTGGAACCATACATGTTTATGCAGCAGAAAGAGAGGATATGTCCCAAACTTCACAGAGAATCAGACAAAAGTTATTAAATTCGAATTCGATAAATGGTTTATTTTCAGGCAGGCTATACCACTATTCGACGTATCTGAGTCAGATGAATTTGTTTGGTCATACAAAAAGAGCAACTGTTTATGGATCAAATATTAATTCTGCTCATAATGGAGTATTGGCATATGCACATATGTATGGAGTTTATATAATAGTTCCTTATATAATGATGTTTGTTGGATATTTTTCGCGGGCGGTCAGGTATTGTAAAAGTGCGGAAAATAGAAATTATTATGCATGTCTGCCGTTGATCATATATGTTGTATTTTTCTTAGAGAACATGATGGACAATGTAGATATTCCATTCCATTGGATTGTATGGTTTGTGTTTATATTGTTAGGGGGGTTCTTGTTTTCTATGCGGGAGGAAGAGAAAGTGTAGATAACAGCAGAGATTTCGCTTTAAAAAATAAAAGTCCCTGTTCTGCCTGTGAATTTCAGGTAAAGCAGGGGATATCAATTTTGGGTATCAAATTACTGTTTTTTTCTGTATAATCACTCAAAAAGGACACCTTTTATTGTATAATTATGTTATGGAACAAAACATACGAAAGAAGGTGTCCTGAATGAAAAATTAGCATTGAAGAAACTGCTAACTTATATGAAGAGTGTATATAAAATCCCGCAAAAAATCAAGTGTTTAACGGACGAAAGAAAAAGAAAATCTATTCCATTGTTTAACATTGTCATGCCGGTACTGCTTTTTCTGATGCTGCAGTCCGCGACCTTCTCTCCAGAATAAACCCGGATGAAATATGCAGCATACATGAAGAAATGATTGATATCATAAAACGTAACCGGGTATTCCGGGAAGGAACGATAGGCGGAAAAAGGTTGATTGAGCGGCTGAAGAAACGGCATGGACATTTTGCGGATGTGATTGTGGCGGATGCGTTATATCTGAATGCTCCATTTATCAATACTCTGAAGGAAAATGGTCTGGAAGGGTGTCCATATAAACTGCGTGTGGTGCGGTATCATGAGCAGTGGGAAGAAAATGGAAAAGAAAGAGAGCGTTTCATGTGGCTTGTAACGACACTGGAAGCGGCGGACTACCGGGTCTTATGGGAAATGATGCACCGCAGGTGGGACATTGAGGAGAATGGTTTCCATCAATTGAAAACGTATTATCACGCAAAGCACTGTTACTGTCGAGATGCGGTTGAAACCATATTTAATCTGATAAGCATAGGCTTTAATGTAAGAGAGTTATATTTGTACCGAAGAAGCCGGAACTTTGCAGGAAGTGGTATAAGCCGAAAGAGCATAAACCGGATTTTTTGCGATGGGCTGCTAACAGAAAAGGTGAAACAGATTTTATATGAAAAAGGTGGATAGAAAATCACCAGAAAAAATATATAGGGAAAAAGCAGGGGGAATTTTGCGCGTATTGACCAGGAATGAAGGGTAACCGCAGATGGAATGCTGATAACTGGATTATTTATAAAAATGCATAGATAAAAAAGTTAAAAGCGAAATCCCTGAGAAAAAAGGGAATCGGTTTACACAAACAGAATAGATATGCTATAATAATGCTGTTATACCCTTGGGTATAACAGCATTTTGAATATAAAGGACAATAACAATAGATGAAACAGTTAATTCAAGATAGACAGTTATTTATGCGCCGTATTTTTTTGATGTGTTATGACATGCTTGCTGTATTTGTTGCGAGTATGTTTGCGCTGATAATACGGTTTGATCTGAACTTTTACAATGTACCGACAGAATATCTGAATGAAGTATGGAGAACACTTCCGTATATGATGGTGATCACATTGATCATCTTCTGGGCACTCCGGTTATATTCAAGTCTGTGGAGTTACGCAGGGGCACTTGAAATGATGTATGTTGTTTCGGCATGTATACTGGATGCGATTGTGGTAGCTGCATTGATCCTGGTACGTAACTGGGGAGATATGTTCCCGGTTCCACGAAGCTTTTATATTTTATATGGGTTATTTTTACTTGTGCTGATCATGGGATGCAGATATTCCTATCGTGGACTTAGGGCAATCCGGAATATGCGAAGAGACGGCACATATCGTAGGAATGTACTGGTAATCGGTGCAGGTGAGGCTGGTAATCAGCTGATTAAAGAGATTAACAATAGCCGTTATGTAAAGAAAAAAGTTGTCGGTGTAATTGATGATGATAAGACGAAGATTGGTAATTATATCCATGGAGCAAAGGTGATCGGTGACAGAAGCTGCATCCGGGATAAGGTGTTGGAACTGCATGTGCATGAGATCATTATAGCGATGCCATCAGCCTCCCCGAAACAGATGAAGGGGATTCTTGATATTTGTAAAGAGACCGGCTGTGAATTAAAACGTCTTCCGGGAATTTACCAGCTTGTTAATGGAGAAGTTGGTATCAGCAAATTAAAAGATGTTGATGTGAATGATCTGCTCGGAAGAGAACCGGTCACGGTCAACCTTGAGTCTATCATGGGATATGTGTCCGGAAAGATCATTATGGTAACCGGCGGAGGTGGATCGATCGGAAGCGAGCTTTGCAGACAGATTGCAGGACACAAGCCGAAGCAGCTGATTATTTTAGATATTTATGAGAATACCACATATGATATACAGAATGAATTAAAGGTAAAATTCCCGGATCTGGATCTGGTTGTGCTGATCGGTTCTGTGCGGAATACCAATCGAATGAACTGGATTTTTGAGACCTATCATCCGGAGATCATTTACCATGCGGCAGCTCATAAACACGTGCCGTTGATGGAGGAGAGCCCGAATGAAGCAATCAAGAACAATGTCCTTGGCACATGGAAAATCGTGCAGGCGGCAGACCGTTATCATGTAAAACGGTTTGTGATGATCTCTACCGATAAGGCGGTCAATCCGACCAATATCATGGGCGCAAGTAAAAGGATCTGTGAAATGATCATTCAGACTTACAATAAGCGCTCTGAGACGGAATATGTGGCAGTGCGTTTTGGAAATGTACTTGGCAGTAACGGAAGCGTGATCCCTTTATTTAAAAAACAGATCGAACGTGGAGGCCCGGTGACTGTCACAGATCCGAATATCGTGCGCTATTTTATGACAATACCAGAGGCTGTATCCTTAGTATTACAGGCGGGAGCCTATGCAAAAGGCGGAGAGATTTTTGTTCTGGATATGGGAGAACCGGTCAAAATCCTTGATCTAGCCAAAAACCTGATTCTGTTATCCGGTCATAAACCGGATGAAGATATCCAGATCGTGTTTACCGGACTACGTCCTGGGGAAAAATTATACGAAGAGATGCTGATGGATGAAGAAGGACTGCAGGATACCGAGAATAACCTGATCCACATCGGAAAACCAATCGAACTGGATGAAGGAAAGTTTTTAGAGCAGTTAGAAGAATTAAAAGAGTATGTAGTGACAGAGCCATCTGATATTCGTGAGTGGGTGAAAAAAATTGTGCCGACGTATCAGCCGAAGGAGGAGTAGAAAGGGGAAAGTATGAGACTGGAAATTCAGCATTTTTCCAAAATTAAACAGGCATCTATCAAACTTGACGGAATTACTGTGATTGCCGGTGAAAATAATACGGGAAAGAGTACGGTAGGAAAGATTTTGTCATGTATGTTTAATTCCATGTATAAAGTGGATGAAAAAGCTTCACAGAAGAAGAAAGAACAGATAGAGTCACTGCTCCGTTATAACTGGCAGAATAGCTGGTATCATAATTTGAAAAATGATGATCAGAGAGTAACTGTGAATGTACCTTCCCGAACCAGCAGAAAAAGATATGCAAATGCAGCAGAATTGATTATGGCAGCAGATGAGGAGAGAAAAATAGAAATTATTTCTGAATTATATGATAATCTCAGAAATGTGATTGATGATGAAAGCAGAGATGCATTGTGCCATGAAGTTTTAGAGAAAGTAAATAGTATATTAAATTTAAAAAATGAGGCTGTGGAGCAGACCTTGATAGCAGACACTTTCGGCAGATATTTTTATGGTCAGATGAATGATCTGTATGAGCCAGAAAGCGAGGCGAAAGCAATATTGCTTATTCAAGGGAAAAAAATACAGGTTGGGATAAAACAGAATAGTGAATATATGATAGAAAGAGAAATATCTGTCATGCATGAAGCAATCTCAATTGATTCGCCGGCAATTATGGATTATATGAATTCGTGGGAGTACAGTGATGGGCTGAGTGAACAGGATTTGCACTTGCTTCAGAAATTAAGTGCGAATATACCGGACAATGCGATTGGAAAACTGATGGCAGAAGAAAAAATCAGTGATATACTGAAAATGTTATCTGAGGTAACGATCGGAAAAGTAATAAAAAATGAGGATGGGGATTTTTTTCTGGCAGATGAAGAAATGCATTATTTTGAAATTGGAAATTTATCCATGGGAATCAAGGCATTTACAATTATTCGCACTTTGTTAGAAAAAGGCGAAATCCATGAGAAAGATGTGATGGTGCTAGATGAGCCGGAAATACACCTACATCCAGAATGGCAGCTTATATATGCAGAATTGATCGTATTACTGGAAAAATATCTTCATCTTACGATACTAATCACTACACACAGTCCTTATTTTCTAGAGGCGATTGAAACATATACGAAAAAACATAATGTGGATCATATTACGAATTATTACCTTGCACAGGCAGATGGAAAAGAAACGGTTATGAAAGATGTTACAGAAAATCTGCAGTCTGTGTATCAGTTGTTAGCAAAACCGTTTGAAAAATTAGAAAGTATTCAGATGTCTAAATAGCAGAAAGCAGGCAAGAATTTGATTTTGAAGAAATGGGGATATAATGACAAAAGAGGCAATAGAAAAACTTCCGGAAGTTATGCAGTCGATGACTGCAACATTAAAACACTGTTCTAAGGACGATGCAAGTTCTGATTATATGACGGAAAGCAGATTACTTGCTGTCAATTTTGATCGTTTTTCAAAGTATTATTGCCAAGTGGTTAAAATAGCACAACAACCGAAAACCAATGATGCATTGTATTGTACAGAAGATGGAAAGTGGTATTTTGTGGAGTTTAAAAATGGCAGCATAAAAAAGGATGAAATTTACCGGAAAATATATGACAGTCTTATTATGCTGATAGAAGCAGGAATGATCCCTGATTATCAATTTTCCAGAGAAAATATAAGCTATATTCTTGATGAAACCAATACATATACCAAAGAGCAATTTGAACAATTGTTTGTAAAAAAGTTTGAAAAATTAGAAGGGACAGACAGAAAATGACAGGATACCGTTATATAAAACGAATCATAGATATCTTACTCAGCGGACTTGCGATCATTATATTGTCCCCGCTGCTTTTGATCTTATGCATTGCGATCAAATTAGATTCACCGGGACCAATCTTCTTTACACAAAAGAGAGTCGGCATCCACAAGACATATTTCCAGATTTATAAATTCCGGACCATGCGCACCGATACACCGAAAGATATGCCGACACATATGCTGGCAAATCCGGAACAGTACATTACAAAAACCGGCAGATTTCTTCGTAAGACCAGCCTCGATGAGCTGCCACAGATCTTTAATATTTTTAAGGGGGATATGAGTATCGTAGGTCCTCGCCCGGCACTCTGGAATCAGGATGACCTTGTCGCAGAACGCGACAAATACGGTGCAAATGATGTGACACCGGGTCTGACCGGCTGGGCGCAGATCAATGGTCGTGATGAACTTGAAATTCCAGTCAAGGCAAAAATAGATGGCGAGTATGTGAAAAAATATGGGTTTACAATGGATGTACGGTGTTTCTTTGGTACATTCTTAAGCGTTTTGAGACAGGATGGAGTGGTTGAAGGTGGAACAGGGAGCATGAAGGGGAAATGAAAAAGGTATTGATTTTAGGCGCCAACAGTTATATTGGCAACTCATTTCAAAAATATATTGGAGAAAATTATAATGACCAGTATGAGGTTCATAAAGTCAGTCTGCGTGGTGAGGCATGGAAAGAGGATGACTGGTCAGGATATGACAGTATTTTAAACGTGACTGGCAAAGCACATGCGGATATTGGCATCCTGACAGAAGAACAAAAACAGGAATATTATGCCGTAAACTGTGATCTGGCATGTGAAGCTGCCCAAAAAGCTGTAAAGGATGGCGTGGGACAATATATTTACCTGAGCAGTGTAATTGTATACGGAGACAGCAGTAATGGCGGAGGGGCAATACATATCACAAAAGATACAAAGCCTGCTCCGTCAAATTTTTATGGGGACAGCAAGTGGCTGGCAGAGCAGAAACTACAGGCGCTGTTTGAGGGGCTTAAGGTGGATGCCAGAAAAAACAATATTGTACTTGCAATTGTCCGCCCGCCGATGATCTATGGAAAAAACAGCAAAGGAAATTTTAAGATGCTTGTAAAGTTAGCGGATAAGGTACCGGTATTTCCAAATGTAAAAAATGAGCGGAGCATGCTTTATGTGGAGAATCTTGCGGAGTTTTTAAAAATTTTGATCGAGGATCAGAGGACTGGTGTGTTTCTGCCGCAGAATGCTTCCTGCGTGACCACGGCACAGATGGTAGCAGCGATTGCTACGGCAAAAGGGAAAAACGTACATCTGTGTAACTGGATGAATCCGTTTGTGGCGCTGGCAAAAAAAATGCCGGGGAAGATTGGCGGTATGGCAGGAAAGGCGTTCGGATCTATGGTGATCGACCAGGAACTGAGCAGAGAAAAAATTGATGGATATCAGCGGTTCGGATTGAAGGAGAGTGTGGAGAGATGTGTTTGAGGATGAGAGTCCCGTTTCTTTGCAACAGAATACATTTGTAGTATAATAAATTCTGATAATCGCTTATAACAATGAAAAGGTGGCAGGATGTTAAAAAGATTAACAATCGGTTCCTATCGCGGATTGCGCAATCTGACGATGGAGAATCTTGGTCAGATGAACATTATAATTGGGGAAAATAATTCGGGAAAAACGTCCATATTAGAGGCTATTCAGTTATTTGACTACGCATAGATACCATGATGATTGGCTATCTGAAGTGACATTGAGGGAATGTGAGATGTTAAAACGGCTGGATGAGGCTGTGGGAAAGTTTATTGGGGTATAAAAAGGAGATAAAAACTTCATGTCAGATAAAGTTTTACTGGTGGCTTCTGTAGCATCCATGATACAGCAGTTCAACATGAGAAATATCGATATTTTGTTGCAGATGGGATATCAGGTAGAGGTGGCATGTAATTTTGCAGAGGGAAATACGTGCGCACCAGAACAGATCGGTGAATTAAAAAAAGAACTGGAATCAAAACAGGTTGTGTGGCATCAGATTGATTTTGCCAGAAATGTATTTAAACTTGGACAAAATGCAAGAGCGTACCGGCAGTTGAAAGAATTATTCAAAAAGAATCAATATCATTTTGTACATTGCCACAGCCCGATCGGCGGGGTGCTTGGCAGACTGGCCGCACATAAATATAAGACGCATGCAATCTATACTGCACATGGGTTTCATTTTTTTAAAGGGGCGCCGGCAAAAAACTGGCTGCTGTTCTATCCGGTGGAAAAATATCTGTCACGATATACAGATGAACTGCTGGTGATCAATCAGGAAGATTATGAGCTTGCAAAAAAGAAATTTCATATGAAGCAGCTTACTTATATTCCGGGTATTGGAGTAAATGTAACACCACACGATATGCCACAGGAAGCAAAGAATAAAAAAAGACAGGAACTTGGTATACCTGAGAGTGCTTTTCTGATCGTACAGGTGGCAGAATTTACAGCAAATAAGAACCAGAGAACTGTCATAAAAGCATTGGAAAAAATGAAAAAAGCTGATATTTATTATGTGATGTGTGGGATTGGACCGGAAAAAGAAGAACTTGAACAGTATGTGAAAGAGCACCATTTAGAAAAAAATGTACAATTTGCCGGATTCCGCAGTGATGTACATGAAATTCTACAGTGCGCGGATTGCTTTGTTTTGTCGTCGTTCAGAGAGGGATTATCCGTTGCATTGATGGAAGCAATGACAGAAGGGCTTCCTGTTGTGTGCAGCAGAATCAGAGGAAATGTTGATCTGATCGAAGAGGGTGTGGGAGGCTATCTGGTGGCACCGGGAGAAGAAAGTGAGTACAGAATAGCATTTACAAAATTATATGAGATGAAAAAAAATGAACCACAGAAATTTGAAAAAATGGGACAGGCGAATCAGTGCAAAATAAAAGAGTTTAGCAAAGAAAATGTGGATGAAATCATGAAGAAAGTATATCAGGTGTGAGCAATATGTTCAGTGTTATTATTCCGGCATATAATAGTGAAAAAACGATAGAAAAGACATTGGATTCGTTGCAGAATCAGACAAAACCAGAACTGATTCAGGAAGTGATCATAATTAATGACGGATCTACAGACGGTACGAAAGATAAGGTGGAGCAGTATAAAAGCCGTCAAGATTGTATTTTGAACATTATTTTATATAATCAGCGAAATACAGGTGTGGCGGCTGCAAGAAATGCAGGAATCCGTATGGCAACAGCAGATTATCTGGCATTCCTGGATTCAGATGATTGCTGGGTGCCTGAAAAATTGGAAATGCAGGAGAAAGTTTTAAAGAAAAATCCCAGGATTGATCTGCTGTGTGGAGGAATGGAAGAAGGACCTCTTAAAATTTTATTTCATAAAGATCATGTACTACATCACTTATCGCTGAAAGAATATTGCACAAAGAGCGTTATATTTACCTCAACCGTTGTGATACGCAGGGCAAGAGTAAAAGATGCCGGATATTTTGATGAGTCTATGCAGTACTGTGAAGATATGAATTATTACCAGCGTTTTTTTGAATGGAACCAGGTGTATTATTTACCCAAGAAACTGGTTGATTATGGTATTGGACGGAAATATTATGGGCAGAGTGGATTGTCGTCTCATTTGAAAGAGATGCATTGTGGGCGAAAAAGAAATTTTCAGATATTGAGAAGAAAAAAAAAGATTTCTTTTACATTTTATATTGTGATGATTGTATTTGGTGAAATTAAGTTTTTGAGACGCAAGATGATTATAAACAGACAAAAGTAGATGTAAAGGCAACTATTGGAATTTAAAATAAGTTATGTTATAATATAGCAGTTTTATATGAAAAATATAGGAAGAAAAGAGGAATCAGAGCGAGTAATGAATAAAATGAAAACAAGATGTCAGGTGTTGTATAATTACAGATATCTGATCAAACAGCTGGTAACGAAAGATATAAAGTTAAAGTATAGAAGAAGTTTTCTGGGATATGTATGGAGCGTATTAAATCCATTAATGGTTATGGTCGTTATGTATTTAGTATTTTCCAAAATGTTCCGTTTTAATATAGACAATTATTCTGCATATCTTATCATTGGACAGACGTTGTTTACATTTATGACAGAAGCAACAAATCAGGCGATCTTTTCCATTACAGGAAATGGACCATTATTGAAAAAGGTTTATGTTCCTAAATATGTGTTTACCTTATCTAAGGTTACGAGTTCTTTGGTCAACTTAGTCTTTTCTCTGGGAGCTATGATTATTGTATTTGTTATTACTAAGGTACAGTTCTCATGGGCAATGCTGTTTTTTCCGGTTATTTTAATGGAAGTATATATTTTCAGCCTTGGTCTTGGCTTGTTTTTGGCAGAGGCAGCTGTATTCTTCAGAGATATACAGTATATTTATAATGTACTGACAACGGCATGGATGTATTTGACACCTATTTTCTATCCGATGGAACAGTTACCGGAATCAGTGCAGAAAGCAATTAAAATTTTTAATCCTATGTATCAGTATATCACACAGTTCCGTACGATATCACTTCATCAGACATTACCGGCTGCAGGAGATGTGGTATACGGATTTGCGATAGCATTTGTCTTTCTGATTGTTGGATCATGGGCATTTATAAGAAAACAGGACGATTTTATTTTATATATCTAGGAGAATGAAGATGGATGACAAGAATATTGTTATTGATGTGTCGGATGTAACAGTGCGTTTTAACCGTGCATCACAGCAGGTCAATAATTTAAAAGAATATGTAATAAAAATGGTAAAAAAAGAACTGATGTTTCAGGAATTCCTTGCCCTACAGGATGTAAGCCTTCAGGTTCGGAAAGGGGAAGCATGGGGAATCGTAGGAACGAATGGTTCCGGAAAATCCACATTGTTAAAGCTGATCTGTGGTATCTTAAAACCGTATAAGGGCAGTGTGAGCCTTTCGGGAACGATCGCACCTCTGATTGAGTTGGGAGCCGGATTTGACGGTGAACTGACTGCCCGCGAGAATGTTCTGCTGAATGGAACACTGTTGGGGTACTCAGAGAGTTTTATGAAAGAGCAGTTTGAGGAAATCATTGATTTTGCTGAATTATGGGATTTTCTGGATATGCCGATCAAGAATTACTCTTCCGGTATGGCGGCAAGACTTGGATTTGCTGTGGCAACGATGGTTCAGCCGGATATCCTGATTTGTGACGAGGTATTATCCGTAGGAGATTATAAGTTTCAGGAAAAATGCGAAAAACGTATGAAACATATGTTAGAAACAGGAACAACATTATTATATGTGTCACATTCTATAACATCTGTACAGAATTTATGTGATCATGCATTGTGGCTTGACAAAGGACATGTGAAAATGTGTGGTGATGCTGATACAATTTGTGATGCATATATGAATTTCTAAACGAAGAATGATAAGAGGATTCTATGAGTGAGATAAAATTATTTGTAACCCATACGCCAAATCGCAATACAGTGAGAATAGAGCATCCACTGATGTATAATGTAATAGCAGGAAGTGCCTTTCTGACTCAGTCAGTTCCGGAAGGAATGCTTTTGGATAATGAGGGGGACAATATTTCATTTAAGAACAAATCTTATTGTGAACTGACGACACAATATTGGGCGTGGAAAAATCAAACTGCAGATTATTATGGTTTTTGCCATTACCGCAGATATTTTTCCTTTTCCAAAGTGAATCTGCAGGAAGCTGATTGTGGCTGCCTGATTTACCCGGTTTTGAGTGAAAACGTGAAACAGGAACTTTGTATGGATGAAGCATCCATGAGACAGACGATTGAGCAGTATGATTTTCTGATTGCAAAAGGGATTCCGGTAAATGCATTACAGGCGAAGTCTGTGTATCAGCATTATAAGAATGCACCGGAACTCCATATAGAAGATTTAGATCTTTTTCTTTCTATTATTCGTGAAAAATATCCCGAACTGAATGACGTGGCTGAAAAATATGTGCATGGGAAAATCTTTTACCCATGCAATATGTTTATTATGAATAAAGAATTATTCTTTCAGTATTCTAAGATGCTGTTTGATATTCTGGATGAATTTGAACAGAGATGTGATATGAGCAGATATTCCAGAGAAGGTTTGCGCACACCGGGACATTTAGGGGAACGCATGACGGGAATCTTTTTTGAATATCTGAAACAAAAAGGCGGATATCGTCTGGGACAGCTGCAGATGGCACAGATTGAACAAAATGAAGGTACTTCAAAAATCAGTGTGTCAGAAGACGATGAAATACCGGTTGTGTTAGCTGCCAATCAAGGATATGTTCCAATTTTATATACATGTCTGCAGTCGATTGCAGACCATATATCGGAACAAAGAGATTATAAAATATATATTTTTCATACTGATATTGAGCCGGAAAGCCAAAATGAAATAAGAAAACTTAAAAAGAAAAATTTCGATGTTTCTTTTGTTAATGTAAGGAGCCGGGTGGCTGGATATCAGTTAAAAGCGAAAGAACATATTTCCACGGAAACATTTTATCGTTTTCTGATTCTTGATATTTTAAAGATGTATCCGAAAGTGGTATACTTGGATTGTGACATGATCATCCGGCGTGATATCGCAGAGCTATATGATGTTAAACTCGGTGATAATATGTTGGCAGCAGTGATTGATCCGGATTTCGCAGGACAATGTAACGGAGCGAATGCTGACACACTTGCTTATTGCAGAGACGTCTTAAAATTAAAGGATCCTCTTGCTTATTTTCAGGCTGGTGTATTAGTGTTCCATATGGGGCAAATAGCAGATAAGATTAGTGTTCAAAAATTATTTGAAATGTCAGATACTGGAATTTACAAATATTCCGACCAGGATATTTTGAATATCGTATGTGAGGGTAAAGTTACTTATCTGAATATGCAGTGGAATGTTTTGACAGACTGTAATAAATATCGCTGGCAGCATGTGATCAAATCGGCACCTTATTATGTTATGGATGCTTATGAGAATGCCAGAAAGGATCCATATATCATCCATTATGCAGGTGCGGCAAAGCCCTGGAAAAATCCAAAAGATGATTTTGCAAAGGAATTCTGGAAGGTGGCACGCAGGACGCCTTATTATGAAGAGTTAATTTATGATCTGTGTGGGCAGGAAAAAAGAAAAGGTAATCCGGGAACGGCTGTGGTAAATGTGATGAGAAAAACGGCGAAAAAGATTTTACCACAGGGAAGCTGGATACGGCGGACAGTCGGAAATTTATATTGGAAATTAAAATAAACAGGAGAAAAAAGTTATGATGTATGATTATCTGATTGTAGGAAGTGGACTTTATGGAGCGGTTTTTGCCTATGAAATGAAAAAGAGAGGGAAAAAGTGTCTGGTTATTGATAAGAGAAACCATATTGGTGGAAATATCTACTGTGAAAAGATAGATGATATTAATGTACATAAATATGGCGCGCATATTTTCCATACTTCAAATAAAAAAGTGTGGGAATACATTAACCAGTTTGCAGAGTTTAATAATTACATTAATTCACCGATTGCAAGATATAAAGATGAATTATACAACCTTCCGTTTAATATGAATACATTCAGCAAAATGTGGGGGATTGTTACACCACAGGAAGCAAAAGACATCATTCAGTTACAGATCGCAGATTTAAATATTACGGAACCGAAAAACCTCGAAGAACAGGCATTATCCCTTGTCGGACGTGATGTCTATGAAAAACTGATCAAGGGATATACGGAAAAACAGTGGGGAAGAGACTGCAAAGACCTGCCGGCTTTTATCATCAAACGTCTGCCGTTACGTTTTACTTATGACAACAATTATTTTAATGACCGCTATCAGGGAATCCCGATCGGTGGATACACAGCCATCATTGAAAAAATGTTAGAGGGAACAGAGATATTACTTAATACAGATTATAAAGAGTTTACTGCAAAGAACGGACAGGTCGCAGATAAAGTTCTGTATACAGGAATGATCGATGAATATTATGTCTATAAACTGGGTGTCTTAGAGTATCGTTCCGTCCGGTTTGAGCAGGAACGTTATGAGATGGAAAATTATCAGGGAAATGCTGTCGTGAATTACACAGACAGAGAAGTTCCATATACGAGAATCATCGAACATAAACATTTTGAATATGGAAAACAGCCTGTTACAATTATTTCCAAAGAGTACTCGAGTGAGTGGCATAAGGGAGATGAACCTTATTATCCGGTAAATAACGAGAAAAATAATTCACTTTATGAAAAATACCGCCAGCTTGCCGAGAGTGAGAACAATGTCATTTTTGGCGGAAGACTTGGTAATTATAAATATTATGATATGGACAAAGTGATCGAAGCGGCATTAGATAAAATTGAGGAGTTAAAATAAAAATGAGTGATATTAAGATTTTTGTGACACATACCCCAAACCGTGATACGATGCGTGTTAATAATTCGTTATTTTATAATGTGATTGCAGGAAGTGATTTTCAGACGAAAGAAGTACCGGAAGGTGTGTATCAGGATAATCAAGGGGACAATATTTCGTCTTTGAATAAATCATATTGTGAACTTACAACTCAGTACTGGGCATGGAAAAACATGCAGGCAGATTACTATGGATTTTGCCATTACCGACGATTTTTCTCTTTTAGTGAAAAAAAGATCAAAGAGACATCATGGGGAACGATTGAATATGATTTCCTGGATCAGAAGGCAATGGATGAACTGGCATTGCATGAAAAAGCAGTGCAGGATTATATTGAAAAGTATGATTTCTTGATTGCCAAAGGTGTACCTACTTCTGATATGAATGCAAAGAGCGTTTATGAGCATTATAAAAAGGCACCGGAGTTACATATCGAGGATGCAGAGTTATTTTTAAAAATCATAGATGAAAAGTATTCATATCTGAGTGAGACAGCCAGAGAACTTTTTGAAGGTCATACGTTTTATCCATGCAACATGTTTATTGCCAAAAAAGAACTTTTTGAGGATTATTCGAAAATTCTTTTTGATGTGTTAGAAGAATTTGAAAAGCGTGCGGATATGAGCGAGTATTCCAGAGAGGGATACCGCACGACTGGTCATTTAGGAGAAAGATTGGCGGGTATCTATTATATGTACCTGAAAAAACAGGGAAAGTACCGCCTGGGAGAGTTGCAGATTGCATTGATTCACAATGCAGATGCAGAGACAGAAGTTACACAGGCAACAGATGGGGATGTAGTACCGGTAGTACTTGCAGCAAACCAGAAATATGTTCCGATTTTATATACCTGTGCACAGTCGATCGTGGAACATACAAGTCATGACCGGAAGTATGAGATTTATGTATTCCATACAGATATCAATGCTGACAGCCAGAAAATGTTTACGGACAGATTGAATAGAGCGAATGTGAGATTTATTTTCGTGAATGTGAGCAGCAGGGTCGCCGGCTACGTCTTGCAGGCAAAGCAGCACATTACAACAGAAACATTTTACCGTTTCCTGATCCTTGATATTCTAAAGGTATATCCGAAAGTAGTATATCTGGATTGTGATATGATCATCTGTCATGATGTAGCAGAACTTTACGATACAGATATGGGAAACAGTCTGATTGCGGGTGCACTTGATCCTGATTTTGCAGGACAGTGTAATATGAAAAATTCAGAAATGCGTCAGTATTGTAAAAATACACTGGGACTCGAAAATCCGTTTGTATATTTTCAGGCGGGAGTACTTGTGTTTAATGTTACAGAGATGAGTAAAGTTGTGACAGTGGACAAACTACTCGAAATGTCGGATACAGGAATTTACCGTTTTTCAGATCAGGATATTCTGAATGTGGTATGTAAAGACAGGGTAACTTATCTGGATATGAAATGGAATATGATCTTTGACTGTGATCATTTCCGCTGGCAGAAAGTGATTAAATACGCACCGTATTATATTTTGGATGACTATGAAAATGCGAGAAAAGATCCATATATTATTCATTATGCCGGATTTTTGAAGCCGTGGATGAAACCGGATGAAGATTTTGGATATGTATTCTGGGACATGGCGAGAAAAACACCATATTATGAGCAAATTTTAAGTGGAATGCAGCATCAGGGCGGCGGTCAGAATGTGACAGTAGATACAGTAATTGAAGCAAGAGCATTTAAGAGAACCAGAAAGCTGCTGATGAAAATATTTCCACAGGGAAGTGGAATTCGAAGAACGTTAGGGAAGATGTATTGGAGAATTTTTGGATAAATAGTGGAGTAGTATGAAAATGGAAGAAGGAAAAATTAGTGTTATTGTTCCGATTTATAAGGTAGAGAATTATTTAAATCGTTGTGTAGAGTCAATTCGAAAGCAGACATACCGTAATTTGGAAATCATACTTGTAGATGATGGATCACCGGATGCATGTGGGGAGATGTGTGACAGGTATGCGCAGGAAGATTCGCGGATTCGGGTGATCCATAAGGAAAATGGTGGATTATCAGATGCACGGAATGCAGGCATTGAGGTGGCTGCCGGAGAGTACATAGCTTTTATTGACAGTGATGACTGGATAGATGATAAGATGTATGAGGTATTATATCATACTTTATTGAAATATGATGCTGATATTGCAGAATGCAGCTATCGAAATCTATATGCGGACTGTATTGTTGAAGAAACAGCCTGTACCGGAAATGTGGTAGAAGGCGATAATATTTTTGCGTTGGAGGCAATGCTTGACTGGCATTACTTTAAACCCAATGCGTGGAATAAGCTTTATAAGCGTAGTGTGATTGCGGATGTCAGATATCCGAAAGGCAAACTTCATGAAGATGAATATACGACCTATAAATATATGTATAATGCCAGAAAGTTAGTATATATAGATTTTTCATTTTATAACTATGACAGAAGACGAACAGACAGTATTACAGGTGAAAAATTCAGAGAGGCAAATCTTGATGCTTGCTGGGCATTTCGTGAGAGAGTAGATTTTTTTGAAAAGCATGGGATAAAGTCATTAGAAAGGAAAATGAATGATATTTATTGCTGGATTCTTTTAGACCGGATTTATCAGTGCTATCGTCAGCAGGTGAATGGACCGAAAGTAAAAGCACTTGTAGAACAGGCAAGGAAAGACGTGGACTATTTGCAACAGCATGATGTTGATCCGTGGTATATTGAGGAATTTAAACTTTTGTCAAAAGGGCTTGAGAAGTATGGTATGGCAAGGAGTGTGCGTGAAAGAAAATGAAAAATGAGAAGGTCAGTATTATTGTTCCAGTGTATAATGCAGAACAATATCTTGGGTATACGATCACATCGATACTGAAACAGACATATAAAAATATAGAAATTATTTTGGTTAATGATGGATCGAAGGATGATTCACTTATCATATGCCAGAACTATGCTGCAATTGATGACAGAGTTAAAGTTCTGGATGTCCCAAATGGTGGAGTCAGCAATGCGCGAAACTGTGGAATTGAGTCGGCGACAGGAGAGTATATCCAGTTTGTTGATTCAGATGATGTGATAACAGAAAATATGACGGAACGACTGGTAGATACAATGCATATCTATGAAGCTGATATGGTAGTCTGTGGAATGCGTTATATGGTATTAGAAGGAAACAGACCTGTCAGTTCCAATGACTGGCTGCCACAGTATCTTGGAAAAGAATGTGTACTTTCGAGAGAAAAGTTTCTGGGTGATTTTTCAAGAATATTATTGTATACTGTGCTGCTTGAAGGACCATGTAATAAATTATATAAACGGGAATATTTTGACAAGTACGGATTGTGTTTTCCACTTGATAAGGAACTGGGAGAAGATTTTTTACTGAACTTACAATATTTTTCCCGATTAAAAAGAATTGTATTTATTTCAGACGTTCTCTATTACTATCTGCAATGGGGAAAAAATTCACTGACAACATGTTACAGAAGCAAAATGTTTGACAATCAGGTTTCTTTGCTGCAGGAATATGAAAAATTTTTACGTGTGCAATGTGTGTGGAAAGATGAGAATATTACCTTTTTTTACCAGTATGCTGTGGGACATGTAGTTCGTTGTATGAATATGTTGTTTGATTCCAGAAATGATGGAGAAGATGGTCAGATTAAGGCGGAACTATTTCGGATATTAGATAATGATTCGGTTATTACATGGATTGAAAATGCTGAATGGATTCCGGAAGGCTATGAATGGCTGAAAGATTGTGTGAAAAATGTTGATGTCGGATTTGCATTTGACAGATTAATGGATATGAGCAGGCAGAAAAGTGTGCCTGATGTTGTGGTTCAGGAGACGAGGCAGGTATATTATCCGGGGAAAGCGAATCAGAAAATGGATCAGATACTGCGGCGTGTAAACAGTGTTTTAGATAATGAGAGAATTGCCAAAACGATTGAAAGTTTAGAGCAGGATGGTATTAAAACGACAATCTCAAAAGTAGGAATAAGCTGCAGATACAGGATGTCAAGAGCTATATTTGGTGAAGATGAGAATAAATAAAACCAATGATATGGAGGTAAATATTTTATGAAGAACAGTGAATTGGAACAAAGATTAAAAGAATGTAATTATAGATTATCTAAAATGGATGAAAGAATAAAAAGACTGGAAGAAGAGAATGAGCAGTTGAAACAAAATAAAGAAGTGGAAGCTGTAAAGCCAGAAGCTGTAAAACCAGAAGCTGAAAAATTTCCAATGTCGTCAGAAGAAGTAGATAGATTGAATAACAGAATAAAGGCATTAAGTGATGAACTGTATGAGTATATAGGAAATCAGATCAGACAGCAGGCTTCTTATACGGATGAAAATAAAGAGCATTTAGAGAAGAGAATCAAGGGACTTAGTGATGAGTTATATGAATATATTGGAGAGCAGATTCAGAGACAGAAAGAATTTATAATTGAAAAAAGGTAAACAAGTAAAAAGGATTATGGTGCGCAAAGTATGAAGGAAAAGATTGAAACAAAAAAAAGATTAATTCAATTTGATTTATTAAGGATACTTGCAATTTTTTTTATGATGCTATTGCATATAGCTGGTTCTAATTGGGATTGGACGGCTGTAGATTCATTTGAATGGAATACATTTAATGTGTATGACAGTATAGCGAGATGCTGTGTACCTATATTTGTTATGATTTCTGGAATGTTTTTTTTGAATGATGACAGAATTGAGCCTATAGGTTATATTTATAAAAAGAGAATACTGAGACTTGTAACAGCGTATCTTTTTTGGTCTACATTATATTCATTGTATGTAAATTTAATCTTACAAAATGATTCTGGTGTAGAAATAAAAAAACAGATTGCTATAGACATTGTGAATGGACGCTACCATTTATGGTTTGTCCCTATGATGATAGGATTATATATGGTAGTACCTTTTTTGAAAAAAATATGTTCTGATAAAAAAACAGAGGAATATTATATTATTTTGGTGATTGTGTTTACATTTGGATTAAATGTATTAAAATTGATTCCTCAAAGTGATATTTTTGTTTATGGCATATTGGGAAATTTTAATTTGTATATGGTGTTAGGGTACACCGGATATTTTGTGATAGGTCATTATATAAGTTCATACTCTGTAAAACGTAAGACAGAAATTTTATTTTATGTATTAGGGATGATATCGGCTGTGCTAACAATAATAGCAACAGTTGTTATATCTAAAAAAAATGGATATCCAACCCAGACATTTTATGGTTATTTAATGCCAAATGTTTTAGGTATGGCAGTTGCAGTATATGTGTTTTTTGCTAAAAGAGTTTCAAAGTGGAAATTTAGTGAACGGATGAAAACGGTAATTGTTAAAATATCGCAAATTTCATTTGGAATGTATTTGATTCATGATTTCTTTATTATACTGTTTTCTAAATATTTAAACATAACAACGATGTCATTTAATGCAATTATATCTGTACCATTTATTACAGTATGTGTGTTTGTTTTGAGCATGTTTGGGGCTTATTTATTGAGCAAAATACCATATGTAAATAAATATATAATTTAAATTTATTATAATAGAATATTTTGAAAATTTTCTGTGGGGGTTGTGATGGAAAGAAATAAAAGCATAGATTTTTATAGATTTGCCTTTTGTTTACCTGTAATATTATTACATATCAGTGTATCGACTACGTTATATGATGAAAGATTTACATTAGGAGGTAATGCGGTTGAGTTCTTTTTTGTATTATCCGGATTCCTTCTTGGTAGATATATAAAAAAGACTAGTGAAAAAGATATATTTGTTAGTGCGTTAAATAAAACAAAAAGACAAATTATTCACATTTTTCCGTATTATTATTTATGTCTTTTTATGACATTGTTTTATCGAATACATATTAACATTAAATTTGATAGTTATAGTGAACAGGATTGGGTGCAATTTATTAACAATTTTGTTGCAGAATTATTGTGTATTACAGGCGTATCATATAGAACACGACATATTAATGGACCTGATTGGTATGTTTCTGCTTTAATTATAGCATCTTTTTTAGTAACAGTGTTTGTGCTGGCAATGAAACGCTACTTAAAGAAATGGGAATGTGTATATGAAGCGTTAAGCATATTTATTTTTGTGATATATATACAATTGTTTGATTTATCAAGTAGATATGCGAATATAGTTAGAGCTATTGTTAATATAATGATAGGCATAACTTGCTATATCATATATACAAATATAGAAAAAAAATATAAAAATAGAATCCCTATTATTGTATATGATATTATTGATATAATTGCACTGAGCTTTTGCCTCATGTGCCTATTCCCTAATCATATAATTGAAGAAAAGAGAATAATAGCATTAGCAAGTGGGATTTTAATTATAAATCAATTTATAGGTAAATCACATTTTTCGAAATTTTTAGATAATAACATGAGTTTATTTTTGGAAAGAATCAGGTTACCTATTTATTTGGGACATTTACTTGTTATATTAAAGTTTGCAAATGATCCAAGGTATGATATGACTCAATGGAAAGTTCAATCATACCTGACTATAGTTGCAGCGTCTATATTAATAGGTATAATTATAGATTTAATAATTACGTTGGTTTTGTGTGAGCTTAAGAAAAAGCAATGGGATTATCCAATAAGTATAAGAAAAATAGCATTTATAATTAGCATATTATTATTTGTTATTTCTTTTGCTAATGAGAAAGTATTTTTTAAATTTGATAATTTAAGTAAAAGCCAAATATGTGTATATGCAATCTGCAAAATAATACTGATATTATTATATATCTATTTGCCACAAGTTTTAATTACATCGGTTAGGAAAAAAGAATATCATAAATGGTGGAGATTAGGAATACTTATTTTTTCTATTTATGTTGTTTCAATATTATTGGCTTGGCCTGGAAATTGGGTTAATGATGAATTTGGTATACTAGGTATAGTACAAAATTTTGGGATAAAGTATCATCAAAGTTTTTTTACAAGTATATTTTTTATTGTTATGATTATGATATATCCAAGCTGTGGAAGTATCATTTTAGGTCAGGCAGTTGTCTGTACTATAATTAGTGTATATATTATAAAGGTAATATATGAACAATATGGAAGAATTGCATATTGTTTATTGGTTTTATTTTTTTCAGTGCCGACTTTATATTTTATTTTAAGTCCACTAAGAGTATGTATGTATACGTTTACATTTCTTTTATTAGTTGCTATTCTTTTAAAATTAACTAATAAATTTGAAAATATTGATTATAAAATACTTGGTGCGCTAGGAATTGTTACAGCTATTGTTGCTACATGGAGAACTGAAAGTGTATTTTTAATAATTTTAATTCCAGTATTTATATGCATAAATATATGCAAAAAAATCAACACAGTAGCAGTTAGGAAAAAGATGATCATTTTCTTTTTAGTTGTCTCACTGTTACCATTTGGTGTATTTAGAAATATTAATCAATTAGAGAATGAAGCGACTAAAAAAAATGTACTTTTGTGGTCTTTTGTAACAGGACTTAGTGTTATGTTGCAAGATGAAGATTTAAAATCTCCTGATTTGGAGGAAGATATAAGCAATATAGATAAAGTCATGCCAGTGGAAGAGATGAAGAGAAATGCTTCAAGTTATGATTTTTATGCGATATATAATGTGATTGGACCGTTTGAATACACAGACGAAGAATATACAAAATGTGTAAAAAGTATAGTTCGATTAATTGTATGTAATCCGGTTAAATATTTAGAGGCTAAATGGGATTTGTTTACATACTCGAGTGGATGCAGTTCAGAGTTTCATTGGGTTGAGCCGGCTAATTCCACGGAACAGACACAGAACATTATAAAAATGTATGGTATATCAGAAGATATATTAAATATATTTAGAACTTTAAATAATGAATTGAGAAGTGCATATATTTATTTCCTTACCGGCATGTATACTATCGAAGGAACAGAAGTATTGACATATTATTTCTTCTGGAATTTTGGAATACCGATTGTTTTGCTTATGGTCATGTTTGTTGTGTCAATATTAAGAAAAAATTTAACATTATGTTTTGTAAATTTTATGATTTTACTTGACTTTGCATTAGTATATGTAGCAGCTCCAACAACGCATGTTATGTATTTTTTCCCATTTTATATTTTGGGTTATGCGACAGTATTTTATCAAATATGTTACTTTATAAAAAAAGACAAATACAATCATAAAGAAAACTTATAGAGGAGATAATCAAAATGACGTTAGTTCTTGCAATAAGCTTAATATGTATTGCACATATAGTGAGAACACTGAGATGGGAACTATTTGTAAAAACATATGAAAAACCAAATACGAAAAACTTATTACAGTCTTTGTCAATCGGATATTTTATCAATTCATTTATTCCATTCAAGGCGGGGGATTTAGTCAGAGCCTGGATTTCAGGAAGAAAAATGAAGAATGGGAGAGGGTTTGCACTGGCAACCGTTATCGTAGACCGTTATTTAGATATTTTGGTTGTAGGTATTCTGTTTGCGATTTTTTCAGCTTTTAATTTAGACAGTGCAGATTCGGTCTGGTTTTATATGTTTTTGGCAGTCGGCGTTTTAGCAGTTACTTTACTGGTATACATATTACGTGGGTATGTAAAAAAAATATTGAAAAATATTGCGGGCATTTTCAATGCAAGAATTGAAATACGTTTGTTGAGATTTTTCTGGTCGTTGATCTGGAGTTTTAAAGATATTTTTAAAAAGATATCAAAGACCCAGTTATTATTGGAAACATTAGGAATGTGGATTTTGTACCTTACGTCTTATTATTGTTTTGCTGCATTTCTAAGCCGCCAGGGATCTAATATGAACTGGCTGGATGTATTTTACATGCTATTTACAAAGAACAGTATTCATGTTGGAAGTCTCGGAGCAATAACGGTTACGCAGGGAATGTTGAATACGCAGATGATATGGACTGGCATTTATTTATTTGCTCCGATTGTGATATTATTTGTCATTTCCCTGTGTTTGAAGTCTAAAAATGATGGAAGTGTAGATTCGGAAGAATCGTATTTGAATTTGATACCGCAATTGGATGAGGATGAACGACGGAACTTTTTGGAAACCTATTTTTCAAATGAGCGGCGTGAGTATATAGAGAGTTATCTGAAGATCAATCAAAATATATTGATTATTCGTGACTATTCTGCAGGTTCTAATGCGACGACAATGCTTTGTATGAATAATGGAAAAAATTTCTTCCGTAAATATGCATTTGGCGCAGATGGAGATAAGTTATATCAGCAGATTGAGTGGCTGCAGCGTTTTAAGGATATTATACCTTTGCCGGATATTATGCAGTATCAAAAGCAGGATACTTTCTGTTACTACGATATGCCATATGACAGTCAGGCAGTTGGATTGTTTGATTATGCACATTCTATGCCAAAAGAAAATGCATGGAAATTTATAAAAAAAGCGACGGAATGTCTGGAAAATTCTTTATATAAAGTAAATCAAAGACCGGCAGATAAAGCAACCATTGATGAATATATTAAGTCAAAGGTAAATAAAAATTTGGATAAAATTATGAATGCAAAGTATTTGAAGCGTCTTATGGAATATGATGAGATCATCATTAACGGACGAAGTTTTCATAATTTGCCATATTATTTACAATATCTGTCAGAAGAACATTTATCTGATATTTTTAAAAATGATACATATTCAGAGATTCATGGTGATCTGACGATTGAGAATATTATTTGTACAAGAAATGCAGATGGAGAGGATGATTTTTATATCATAGATCCGAATACCGGAAATGTGCATGATTCTTCAAATCTTGATTATGGAAAACTGTTGCAGTCGATACATGGTGGTTATGAATTTTTGATGGCAACAAAGAATGTGAGCATTGAAAGAAATCGAATTAATTTTGTATTTACTAAATCAGAGGCATATACATATTTATATGATATGTTGGACAAGTATATGCGGGAACATTTTGCAAAAGAACGCGTAAAGAGTATTTATTATCATGAGATCATACACTGGCTGAGATTAATGCCTTATAAAATTGAAAAAAATGGAAAAAGGGTATTGCTGTTTTATGCTGGAATGCTTATGGTAATGAATGATGTTATCAATAATTTTGAAGAGGAAAAATAGATGAAGACACGACTGGCACTATTTGATCTGGATGGCACATTATATGATACGAGAAGAGTCAATTTTCTTTCATATCAAAAAGCATTAGAACAGTTTGGATATACGATGGATTATGAGTATTTTGCAAATCAGTGTAATGGGAGACATTATAAAACATTTCTTCCAGAGATTATGCAGAGTGAGACCCATATGGAAGAAGTGCATGAATTAAAAAAGAAATATTATGGTGATTTTCTTTCAGAAACAGTGGAAAACAAACACTTATTTGAGATTATCAATGCAATCCGTAACGAGTATTATATTGTTCTGGTTACGACTGCTTCGAGAAAAAACAGTGAGGATATATTAAAATATCATAATCGTCTTGATGAGTTTGATCTTATTATTTCACAGGAAGATGTAAAAAAGAAAAAACCGGATCCGGAAGGATTTTGTAAGGCCATGGATTATTATAAGATTTCAAAAGATAATACAATTATTTTTGAAGATTCGGATGTTGGAATAGAGGCAGCAGAGAAATCTGGAGCATCAGTTTTTGTAGTCAGGGGCTTTGCTTAACAGGGAAAAAAGAGTATGAGAAAATTATTAAAGCAGGGAATTGCATTTGTTGGAATCAGTGGAATTGGCTGGATCATGGATTTTGTAATATTTAATCTGTTGAATTTAAGGTCATCCTATGTTGCAGTGAATAATATGATCAGTTCACTGGTCGCAGTATGCTTTGTATTTTGTGTATCTACCAGAAAAACATTTGTACAAAAGGATGGCGGAATTCCTCTGAAAGTAAAATTTGTAATTTATATTTTATATCAGATCATATTGATATTATTGGTGTCGCAGCTTTTAGCGATAATTGCAGCAGGGTTGTATCAGACTTTTAGTGGAAGTATCATTGGCAATTTTTCTGCGATGGCTGCTAAGATTATAGTAACTCCAGTAACGATGTGTTTGAACTTTTTGGTAATGAAATTATTGATAGAAAGGATTTAGAGATGAAAGAAAAAATACTGGTTTTTATCCCAATGTATAACTGTGAAAAGCAGATTGTAAGAGTTTTAGATCAGTTGAATGGTGAAATAAAAAAATATATTTCAGAAGCGATAATTGTCAATAACAGGAGTACAGATAATGGAGAGCAGGCTGCTATAGAAAAGATAAAAAAAATGAATGCAGGTTTTCCGATTAAAGTATTAAAAAACAGAGAAAATTATGGATTGGGTGGATCACATAAAGTGGCCTTCAATTATGCGATAGAGAATAATTTTGATTATGTTATCGTACTTCATGGAGATGATCAGGGAAGTATCAGTGATATGATACCGGTATTGGAAAATGGTGCATTTAAAAAGTATGACTGCTGTCTTGGAGGCAGATTTGCAAAGGGTTCAAAACTGGTTGGTTATTCAAAGTTCAGAACATTTGGAAATTTAGTGTTCAATGTGATTTTCTCAATTTCTGTTGGAAAAAGAATATTAGATTTGGGAGCCGGATTAAATCTTTATTCTACCAGAATGTTAAAATCAAAGTATTATGAAAAATTCCCAGATAATTTAACCTTTAACTGTTACATGCTTTTTGCACTTGCTTCATATAAACAAACATACAGATTTGTTCCGATCGTGTGGAGGGAAGAGGATCAGGTGTCAAATGTAAAAATGACAAGACAGGCATGGCAGACTTTAAAGATGGCAGTGAGCTATTTCTTTGGCAGAAAGAAATTTATGTTAAAGGATGCAAGAGAAAAGAAGTTTAAAGAATACAAATCAGATGTTGTTTTTTCTACGGAGGACTGAATATGAAATTAAATGTAATAATGCCTATGGGTGGTGGTGGCACCAGATTTGGAAATCATGGATTTAATGTACCAAAACCTTTAATTGAGATTTATGGGAAACCGTTTTTTTACTGGGCAACACAGTCACTGGTCAAAAATATTGAAATCGAAAGCCTTACATTTGTTGTATTAAAAGAACATATTGAGAAATTTGCGATTGACCAGAGAATTAAAGAATTTTATCCGGATGCCAGAATTAATGTGATTCCAGAAGTATTACCTGGAGCTGTACTGACTTGCAAGGCGGGTGTGACCAATATAGAGAATGATAAACCGATCATTTTTAATGATTGTGACCATTTGTTTTTATGCAGTTCATTTTATGAATTCTGTAAAAACGATGAATTTGAGACAATCGATGGTGGCTTACTGACTTTTAAATCACATGATCCAAAGTTCAGTTTTGTTGCATATGATGAAAATGGATACGTGAATCACACAGTTGAAAAACAGGCAATCAGTGAAGATGCGATTTGTGGAGCTTATTATTTTAGAAATAAGCAGATATTTGAAGAAGCTGTGGAGATTTATTTGAAAAATTGTTCCTATAACGAGTTTTTTGTCAGTGGTGTATATAATGTGATGGCAGAACAGGGCAGAAAAATCAAAAGTTTTAATGTGGATCAGCATGTTTCGTTTGGTACTCCGGATGAGTTTGAAGAGGCCAAGGGGGATGTGACGTATAATAAATTGTTGTAGATAAAATGCATTGAATAACAATAGTGGAGGAAAATAAAGTTGGAAAAGGTAGTAAAATTTATTGATTGTTATATTGAGACGGAAACCTGTAATTTGAAATGCCATTATTGTTATATTGCATTGCGTAATAAATTTAAGAACCATATCATTGAATTGCAACGTTCTCCGAAAGAAATTCAAAGTGCACTGTCAAAAGAACGTATGGGAGGGATTTGTCTTATTAATTTGTGTGCTGGTGGAGAGACTTTATTAGGGGAAACCATTTTGCCAGTAGTAAAAGCATTATTAGAAGAGGGACATTATGTCATGGTGGTCACAAATGGCACTATGACAAAGCGGTTTGACGAAATCATCACATGGGATAAAGCATTGTTAAGCCATCTTTTTATAAAATTTTCATTCCATTATTTAGAGATGATCCGTCTGAACATGATGGATACCTTTATTGGCAATGTTAAGAAAATTGCTCAGTCCGGTTGTTCTTATACCGTAGAAGTAACACCAAATGATGAATTGATTCCGCATATCGATGAAGTAAAAAAGGTATGTGTGGATAATTTTGGAGCGGCTTGCCATGTGACAATAGCAAGAGATGACAGAACCGGTGGAATAGAGTTATTATCAGAGCATTCCCTGCCGGAATTTTATGATATCTGGAGCACGTTTGATTCAAAACTGCTGGATTTTAAGTATTCCATATTTAAGAAAAAGAGAACAGAATTTTGCCATGCCGGGATGTGGAGTTATTGGGTAGACTTAAATACAGGTGAATATAAACAATGTTACACGGGAGATACACTGGGAAACATTTATGAAAATTGTGATGAAAAGCTGGTTGAGTGTCCGGTTGGAACAAAATGCGGACTGGCACATTGCTATAATGGGCATGCTTTTCTGACGTTGGGAGATATACCGGGAGTAGATACAGTAACTTATGCAGAGACAAGAAATCGTTTGGAAGGAACAGACAATGAATGGCTGAGACCGGAAATGAAAGCAGCAATGAGTTGTAAACTTTATGAGACAAATTATGATGGAGAAGTTTTTACATCATATAATAAGGAGCGGAAAGTGGCATATCTGGATTATTATCATGTTATAAAAAACAAATATCATATGGAAGATGAGAAGCAGAATGTGTTTATTATTGGTACTCCGGATCATGGAAATATGGGAGATCAGGCAATCTGGTACGCAACACAGAAGTTACTGAAAAATTATTTTCCGGCTGCTAATGTGGTAGATGTGGATATGAGTGATTTTGAGACGGATATAGAAGGAATTGCACATCTGATTCAAAAACAGGATATTCTGATACTGCAGGGAGGCGGTAATTTTGGAAATTATTACATGGATGATGAGATGATTCGCAGATCTGTAATCAGCCAGTTCAGGAATAACAGAATCATCATGTTTCCACAGACGGTATATTTTTCAGAGGATGCGGAGGGAAAAGAAGAATTAGAGCGGAGTGTTTGTATTTATAATAAAAATAAAAATCTGGTTCTCATTGCGCGTGATGCAGAATCTTTTGAGTGTTTGAAAGCAAATTTTACAAACGATATGTACATGCTTCCTGATGTTGTACTTTCTTTAAATGCAATTAATATGGAAAAGGAACGTAAGGGAGTCTTAATTTGTTTACGTAGTGATAAAGAAAGTGTTATGAATCATCAGAATGTTGATGAAATAGAAAGCTTTTTAAAGGATAGGATTTCGGAAATAAGATATACAGATACGCAGATGGATAATTATTGCAAAGAGAATAGAGAATTATTACTAAAGCAGAAGATTAAAGAATTTCAGTCAGCTGAATTAGTGATTACGGATAGATTGCATGGTATGATATTTGCTGCTATAACGGGAACACCTTGTATTGCATTTGATAATTTTAATGCTAAGGTAAAAAAAGTTTATGCATATTTAAAAGATACATGCATTGTGAAATTAGTGCATGATTTTCAAGAATTTACGGAAGCATATGGTGAATTGAAGGTAAATGCGAAGAATAATTATGATGAAAAATCTGTAATACAGCAATTTGTGGATGTGTTAGATCAGATAAAATTGAAGTGTGTAGAAGCTAATGAAACAGATATTTATCAGAAGAGCATGGAGGAAATCTTACGTTACTGGAGTTTAAAAAATTATCAGACAGGTATAAGATGTACTGAGTTAAAGGAGTGGAATGAGAAGCTGCAGAAACAGAACGAGGACAGGATACAGGAATTACAGACATACAAGAACTGGGTCGAAAATTTACAGAAACAAAATGAAGAGAGAATGAAAGATACAGAAGTATACAAGGACTGGGTGAATAATCTGCAGAAACAGAATGAAGAACGGATGAAAGAATTAGAAGTATACAAAGACTGGGTCAATAATCTGCAAAAGCAGATAGAGGATATGAAAAGGTAATAAATATATGAAATTATTGAATTGGAGTTGTCAAAAAATCCACTGTTCGGTCGATGATACGTTATGGATATTTAAGGATCTAACGGAGCATAAAGAGTATGTTTCCATATTTGAGAATCCAATTTTAAATAAAATAAAAGAATTACATTTGAAATTCGGGGCTGTATTTACCTGTTATTGTTTTTTTAATGCTTGGTATAATTTTACACTTGCCGATGCGACAGATCGATTTACAAAAGAATTTGAAAAAAATGCAGACTGGCTTAAATTTGGATTTCATGGATATGGTTTTGATGAATCAGAGACTGACAGGACGTATGAAGCTGCTGATAGCGCTGAATTAATGTTAAAAGACTATAGGCAGGTTACAAAAGAACTGTGCCGTATAACATCTGAAAAAAATTTAGCACAGTATCTAAGATTATCCTCTTTTAAAGGAAATAGAGAGGGAATCAGGCTGTTACACAAAGAGGGGATAAAAGGTTTTTTATGTGCCGAAACAATGGAGAGAGAAAGTTATTATCTTGATGCTGAGGCTAGAACGAAATTATATTCTGATGGAAAATATTATGATAAAAAACTTGGTGTGAAATTTTTGCCTACATGGTTAAGAATGGAAAAAGAAGAATCTATAGAGGAAAAACGGGACTATCTGATAAAGAAAAAGTATCCAATTACAGTATTTACGCACGAATGGGCAATTATGGATGATGAGCAGAAAATATGGTCAAATTTTGAGCAGGTATTTGAGGGTCTGAATCATATTGAAAGAAAAATAAGATTTTTCTAAAATATAAATAGGAGGTGACATTTTATGCTAATATCCTATCGGTTTAAAAACTTTTGTTCGTTTGCTGAAGAAGCAGAATTTGATATGATGGCACCTGGAAATAAAGTAAAACATAGATTCCCGGATAATTATGTTAAAACAGAAGAGGGATATGATATTTTAAAAACTGCGGTAGTGATTGGGGAAAATGCCGGAGGAAAGACAAACTTTATTAACAGCCTTTCTTTTCTGAAAAGTATGTTTGAAGATAACAAGGTAAAACATTCGTATCGCTCGCTGATCAATATTAATAATCTGCAGTCTGAATGTCCGGCTGGGTGTGAAACAAAGCAGGAATTTGATATAAGTGTTATTGGTGAAAGTGGAACGATATATCATTATAATCTGCAGATTGATGAATTTTGTATTGTGCAGGAAAGTTTTTCTTTTAAACAGTCGAAAACCGGAAAAGAAAAAAAGATAATATATGCAAAAAGAGAGCATCTAAAGCAGATTGGGGATAAGCCATCTTCTATGGCTGTTGAATTTGAGATAAAGATAGATAATTGTGATAAAGAGATACAGACTGTATTTGAACAGACAGCATATAATAAAGGAGCAATGGGATTATTTGTATCGAAATTAGCCATTGTTGGGGATTCACATGCAATAGAATTTGTTAACTGGATGAATGATAAACTCGTCGTTGAAAGTAAAAATTATAATTATTATCTTTACAAAAATATTCAAAATGAAGAAGACGATTTAAGAATTTTAAAAGAAGACCGTTTTTTAGAGATATTACGTATGGTTGATTACAGTATTTGTGGAATTGAGATAGATGATGAAAAACCATTTAGTATGACAAAGATTATCAGAAAAACAAAAGATGGAAATATTCTATCAAGGGAGCTTAGAAGAGATTCAGGAGGTGTTGGGGAGTTCTTTGCATGGGCTGTTCAGATTTTCAGGGTTGTGTATGAAAATAAGATGGTTTTTGCGGATGAAGTGGATCGGGTGCTCAATCCGATATTAGCAGAGCGGATGATTGCATTTATTAATGGAAAAGATCATAAGGGACAGTTTGTTTTTTCAAGCCATAATGTATTGCATTTAGATTTGAAAAATTATATGAAAGAACAGATTTATTTTGTTACAAAAAATCGTGATACATTGGATTCTGAATTGTATTCTTTAGCAGACTTTCCTGAGATAAAATATGATACAACAAAAATATACGAATTTTATATGAAAGGGATTTTGGGAGGCACTGCGTTTGAGTAGACCAAAGAGAAATTTACGAAAAAAATTTGTTATATTTTGTGAAGGAGACACAGAATATAATTATATTGATGCAATGCGTTTGAAGCAGGGGGTAGAATTAGCACTCAGACCCGTGAATATGCATGGTGGAGGATATTCAAGTTTTTTAGAAGAAATCAAAAAAGAGGCAAGTAATAATTGTCTGGCAAAGTTTATTATAATAGATTTTGACAGAGTTAAAACGAATATAGGAGAATTGCAGAAACTAAAAGAAATAATAGGATATTGTGCACTTCAAAATATCAGTAAAAGAATACCGCATTTTTTGATTATAGATAATCCGGATTTTGAGTATATTGCATGTTTGCATGTTGATAATTATAATGGGCAGAATGTAAAGAAATATATTGAACAGACATTGGAATTTGGAGATGTTGATAATTTCAAAGCCAAAAAAGATGTATATGATTATCTTAATACAAAGGGAAATTCATATAAGCAAATGCTTGCAAGACTGAGAGAGAAGATAATAGTTAATCATTATCAAATTAATAAACAGAATTTTGAAATTACAATATCTAAGATGGATGTTATGTGGAATAATGAAAATAGACGAGGATCTAATATCAATGAATTTTTCGAAGTGATCGATTGGTAATGCTATTGTTGATACAAGGGAGAAGTAAATGGAAAAGTACGAAGAAGCGGCAGTATCACGCTTTGATGACTGGGAGGTACTGAGTAAGGGAGAAAATAGACGTAAAGCTTGTTCGATTCATTTAGGTGGAATCTATATAGAGTGTTTGTTGAAAGGAATGTTATGTAGTCAATGTAGTGTCACAGCAGGCACGAATCAATCACAATGGATTATTAATGGATGTGAAAAGGCAGGTAGAGATGGAAAGAATCTGGGAAAACATAGAACAAATAATTCAAAGTAAATATCAGCTGAAAGGGGATGAATGGGTACAGGTAAGCGTGAGCAAAAGGGGAAAAATTCATGTGACAGTTGTATCTGATTCCAATATAAAAAGAACTGATATAAAAAAGCTGCTGGAAGAAGAGTTAGACAAGAAATCAGATAGTGACCAGATAGGTTTTATAAATATTTATTCCACAGAGCAGGCAGAAGAACTCCATATTGAAAAGATAAGAAAAAATGATGACTACTTATCCTGGTCAGATGCATTATATGCAGATAATATTGCCAAGGAGAACAAGACGGAGACGCAGGTGATCAGTTTTTATTCATATAAAGGTGGAGTTGGCAGGACAATTGCTTTGATTGAAACAGCATATAATCTTGCAGATGCAGGAAAAGGGTATTACTGCTTGATTTAGATGTTGAGGCACCAAGTCTGCACAATATTTTTTATGACAAAGTAAATGATGAAATCAACGGAGTACAGTACGGAACTATAGAGTATCTGTACAGAAAAGTTATACAGGGAAGTGAAGATGTCAGAATAAATGATATTTTCTGCTCACTTCAGTTGAAGAATGTTTCTGGTGAAATTTTTGTAATGCCTGCATTGAAATCTATGAATAAGGATTATGTTTACCAGATTGAACGTTTACAGACACAGCAGATCCAGGAAAAAGATGTGTTTAGAGAAATATTTGCGTACGTGCAGAAAGAACTGAATGTTGATATTATTTTGATTGATACGAGAGCGGGATTTAATCAATGGGGATCGCTCTCTCTTTTGACATTATCAAATCAGGTCATATTTATTGCATATCCAAATAATGAAAATGTCGAAGGTTTAAATATGGCATTGCAGTTAATGCAGAACATAGGAAAGAAGAGATATGCCGTTGCAATGTCAAAGGTTGTTGCGTCTGAGGAAGGTGTAAAAAAGACGAGAAGTCTGTTTGAAGGACTGAATGTTGCACAGGAAGATTTGATTCCGGTCTATTATAAACAAGAGATTGCGTTAAGTAACCGATATCCGATTGATAGTGTGGATATTTTAGTATCCTATAAGGAACTTTCGGATTATATTTTGAATAATGAAAAAATAGAACGTAATAAAAAGTTGCTTATGAATGGAATGAAAGAGCAAATGCTAGGGCAGATGTTTATAGAAAAACAGCGTTTGGTAAGATTTCTTGCCGTAGAACAGTTTCTGAATCAAGAAGCAAATATGTTTTTAAAATATCGATATAGGGAAGAATTGTTTGGCATACGGAATACACAAATAAAAAGAAGGTATAAAAAAGGGGGAATGCGTATGTTCCAACAACTATATATTCAGTTGTAAGTGATGAAAAAGATCGGGAATGTACTGCGATATTAAAAGATAAAAATAGTAATATTGAAATAGTGGGTGTAAAACTGATTCGGCTGCTGATCGAAAATTTGAACAAAAAGGCAAAATGGCGGAATGGTGATCAGCCGGAGATAACTACTGTATCACAGTTGCTGGATATGCTTACGCACAAAGTGAACAATAGTTCTGTTTTGTTTTTTTTCAAAAAAAGGAGAGCCTGTATCGAGAGCAGAGAAAGATAAGCAGGAATATGAAACGACAGATGAAATACGTTTGATGATCAATATTAAAGAAGAAATGCTTCAGGAAAATGCAGAACAGGTAATGGAAAATATCAGAGGTTTAATATCTTTTTTTAACAAAGATAGAGAAGAAATCCAGTTCAATTTTATAGTTCATGAACAGGTATGGGAAAAATATTCAGAATTTTTTTCGATATTTAAAGGCAATATGATAGAAACGAATGTGACAGTGAGAGATATCAAAAATTTCATTATTGAGAATATTGATGAAAAAGAGTTTTTACCATTTATGCAAAATATAAATGCATTACACCAGGTGACAGAAAGCAGATCTGAGGATAATATGGAAGATTTATGGGATGATATGGAGAACGATGATTTTGAAGAAATTATTGATGTCATCCTTGGAATCCGTGAAGATGTCAAAATGTATAGCAGGTCAGTTGTGAGATATTTGTATCAATTTTTACAGAAACATAAAGAAGTAAAATATAGTGATTTGCTGGAAGTTTTAAAACGGGCTGCGGAAAGAGAATTAAATGATCCAGATGAACAATATCCGGATCGTCTGATAAGTTTTTCGAAGCTAAAACAGGAACTGGAAAGGTTATAGGAGAAAAAGAGGGCCGTCAAAATAAGATTGCGATAGTCCTTTTTTGAGGGAAAAAAGATGGCAAAAATATCAATTATCATACCAGTATATAATGTTGAAAAGTACTTACAACAGTGTATTGACAGTTTACTGTCGCAAACACTATCAGATATTGAAATTATCTGTATAGATGATGCATCGCAAGATGCGTCCGGAAAGATTTTAAATGATTATGCTGCACGGGATGATCGTATGAAAGTGATCCATGCAGATGAGAACATGGGGACATTGCGTGCAAGAATCAAAGGTATTACAGATGCGGCTGGTCAGTATGTAATGTTTGTAGATAGTGATGATTATCTTGAAGTATCTGCCTGTGAAGAACTTTTAAAACTGCTTACAGAACATCCTGTAGATGTGTTGCATTTTGGTACGGTTTTACACGCAAATGAGAATGTATCGGATGATTTAAAAAACTGGGTTACCAATTTCCTCACGCCATATGAGGGAGAATTGGAAGGAAATCTGATTGAAAAATGTTTTGTGGATGAAAAGTTTGACTTTAATATTACAAATAAGATCTGGAGACGGGAAGTATGTGAAGAGGCATTTGCAAATGTTGAACAGATCAGACTGGTTGCATCTGAGGATCGGTATATTTTTTTCCTTCTCATGTACTATGCAAAAAATTATTATGGCATAATAGAAAAATATTATAATTATAATCTGGGCATAGGAGTAACTGGTGGAGATATTTTATCACTGGATCAGTTTGAAAAAAGATGTTCCGGTGCAGAGGCATCTGAGTTAGTAAAGAGATTTCTTGAAAAAACAGGATCAATTGAAAAGTTCCGGAAAGAATCAAAATGTTTTGCGGACAAGATATTGTGGGATTGTGTGGACTGCTGGCATAATAAGCTGGAAAAAAAGGACGAACAGCAGGGATTTGAGATTTTAAGAAAATATTTCAGACCTGATGAGATTACCAGTGCGGTGGCAAGAGTATATTTTGAACAGGGACAGGATATCTATAACAGGGCAAAAATAACGGGGCATAAAAAAATTGCAATTTATTATCGTTATTTAGGATATGACAATATGGATGAAAAGGTTCTGGAGTGTATGCAGTATTTGATACAGCGAGGAAATGATGTCATATTATATACGGATCAGGATCGGAAAGAATTGACAGAGGGGACAGATAAGTATGGAAAGGAGCTCGTGTATCTGCCGGATGCTGTCAGTGCTAACTGGGGAGATTATGAGGCACGGTGCAATGCCTTTTATAAGCAGATGCTGAAAGATAAAATAGAGGTTTTAGTGTATGCTTCGCCTACGTCGCATATATGCTGGCTGGATACATTGCTTTCATCTTTATCGGATATCGTGACTGTTGACATGCAGGATGAAGTATATCTGAATATGTATGGTGAGATAAGGGAAGAGAATGAAAAGAAAATAGAGGAAAAGACAAGAATTGTAGATGAGAAGACCAAAGTTATAGAGGAAAAAACTATAGATGAAAAAGTAAGAATCATTGATGAGCTGCAGAGAGAGAACAATATGTTAAAGCTGCAGCAGGAAAGTCCGAGGATTATGTGGAAATATTTTTGGAGGAGTTTGAAAAACAAGCTTCTTAGAAGTTGACAATGTATTGATACAGTGTGAGAAATGTTTTAATATATGAGAATGTAGATGATAAAAGTAAGAATTAAAAATTTTATGAAGATATTATATTAGGTAATTGATAAATGGTTTTATCGATTCCTGTGGATAACTCTCCCTTAGGTAAGGAGATAAAAAGGGTCAGTATTCAGAATTATTTCTGAATTGACATAGATCATCAGATTTTGGGCGAATTTTAATAAGCCCAAATAAGTATTATGACAATTGAAAAGTTTTTCAGGCAATTAAAGTTTTTTTAGGAATGAATTTGTCCAAATCAAAATACTCCGAAGGAGCTGGAAAAACGAAGGGGGATATTTAGCATTCATAAATTTTCTCATTCATAGGTGGTTGAAATTGTTGGTGTGGTTATCTATATTTTACCATTTGTGGAGAGAAAATTTATATAAATCAAGCAAGAAAACCCAATAAAACCAAGGACTTGTGGCATTTGTCAAATGCCTAAAGTATTATACGATAAGGAGAAAAGTGATGGAATATTGTGCAATATTGATACCATGTTATAACGAGGAAAAAACAATCCGCAAAGTAGTAAGGGACTGGAAGAAAGAAATTCCTGAAGCAACGATTTATGTTTACGATAATAATTCAACAGATAACACAGCAAAAATTGCAAAAGAAGAAGGAGCGGTCGTAAGACGGGAATATAAGCAGGGAAAAGGAAATGTAATACGTAGGATGTTTCGGGAGATTGATGCACAATGTTACATCATGATAGATGGGGATGATACATACCCTGTTGAATATGGCAGACAGATGATGCAGGAAGTTTTGGAAAAGAAGACTGATATGGTTGTAGGAGACCGGTTATCTTCAACTTATTTTGAGGAAAATAAAAGACCTTTTCATAATTTTGGAAATAGTTTGGTAAGGTTTTCAATTAATCATTTGTTTAAAAGTGACATCAGAGATATCATGACAGGATACAGGGCTTTCAGTTTTCAGTTTGTAAAGACGTTTCCGGTATTGTCAAAAGGTTTTGAAATTGAAACAGAAATGAGTATTCATGCAGTTGATAAAAATATGCAGATTAGTAATATTATTATTGAATACAGGGACAGACCGGAGGGAAGTGAATCCAAACTCAATACGTACAGTGATGGGTTTAAAGTGTTAAAGACGATTGGACGTTTATATAAAAATTATAAACCTATGAATTTCTTTGGAATTTTATCATTGCTTTTAATTATTATAGCAGCAATTTTATTTGTACCAATTTTTGTTACATATGTTCAGACAGGACTTGTACCAAGATTTCCTACGCTAATAGCATCCGGTTTTATTGTCTTGGCTGCATTACAGAGTTTTTTCTCTGGAATGATATTGGATACTTTTGCACAGAAAAACAGACAGGAATTTGAATCGGAACTTAATACAATGGAAATGAATTATAAAGACTTATTGAAAAAAGAGTAGACTTATATAGTCATGGAATAGATATGCAAGCAGTTTCTTTACGGTTAAATAAAACGGATTTAGTTTTATCAGTGCGGAAGGAATCTGTTTTTGACTGAGGAGGGTATAGATTGAGTATAAAAGATAAAACAGTAGAACGTGGAGTGTTAATCAGTAAAATTGCTGTAATAGTGTTTGCAATGGTATGTGGGAGATACTTTATAGAATATATGCGATTGCCTAAGGCAGGGATTGTTTGGGCATGTGCTTTCATTATTATGTATTATTTGTTTTCAGGGTGGAGATTAGAAAAACAACAGATTCCATATATGATTTTTTCGGGTATATTAAGTATTGCTGTCATTTTAGGATATCATATGGAATTACATGGTTCAATGTATACGGGTTTAATGACTGAGAATTATATGACAAGTTTGACAGTAAATGATGTAATAGCTTTTTTATTATTAACAATAACAATAACAGCGTTATTGGAAAAAATTATTACACGATTTACACGAAAAGTAGAAAGTATTGAAATAAAATGTACATATGGTATTAGTAATAAAAAGGCATGGTTAGGAGCAGCACTGATAATTTTTATATTATGGATACCTTATTTAGTGATATACTATCCAGGATTTATATTTGGAGATTCACTGGGATCAATTGCACAGGCACTTGGTGTAGCCAAATTATATAATCATCATCCGATTTTTTATACTTTATTTTTGAAAATGTGCTTATCACTAGGAATTTTTATAAAGGATATTACATTTGGTTGTGCGGTGTATACGATTGTACAGATGATTTATATAGCATTGTGCCTTGGATATCAGATATGTTGGATTAGAAATAAAGGTATTGGTATAAAAATATGTATAATTTTAACTGTATTTTTTGGTTGTATTCCTTTTTTTGCACAGAATAGTATTGCTATGTGGAAAGATCCAATATTTTCATCAACGTTGGCCGTATGGTCTCTTGTACTAGCAGATTTTGCATTATCTAAAGGGAAAATTATATCAGATAATAGATTTTTCTTGGTAAAGAGTAATTTATTGTTAGTGGTATTATGTTTTTCAAGAAATAATGGATTTTATATCGGATTGTTTTGCGAATTAGTGATAATTTTGATATGGATATTGAATCGGAGAAAAAAAATAATAACAGGTTTGAAAAAACTTATGGTAAGTACGGGTTGTATTTTATTGATTATAAGCATTGTTATAGGACCGGTATACACAAAATTAGATTTAAATGGAGAGCCGGTAGAGAGCCTGGGTATATTTTTAAATCAAATGGCGAGTGTTGTTGCATATGATGGAGATATGACAGAGGAAGATAGAGAATACATGAATGGTTTATTACCATTGGAAAATTATAAAGATACATATCGACCTTGTGTAGTAGATCTTTTAAAATGGGATCAGAATTTTAGTCAGAAGTATTTAAATGAGCATTTAAACGGATTTATGAAAACATATATTTCAATGTTTATAAGAAATCCATATACATATATAGAAGCATGGGCGCTTAACACATATGGATATTGGGCATTAAACCGTTGGGAATTAAATACAGATGCTAATAATATATATAAAGGAAATTTGGGAGATATTGAAAATGGAGAAAATTATGGTATAGTTCCTCACAGTTTATTAGAAATTCAAAAAGTGGATTTAAAAAGCATTTTTGAAATAGGAGACGCACCTGTGGCACTTGCTATACTAACATGGTTTGTATTTTTAATAGTATTATTAATTATAAAAAAGCAAAAATGGGGACTGGGATTGGCAATTGCACCGACATTGGGGCTTGCCATAACACTTTTTGTTGCAACACCATATGCTTATTGGCAGAGATATGGATTGGCACAGTACTACTTAGTTCCATTTTATATATTTATAGTTGTATATTTACTAAAAGAGAAAAAGGAATGAAGGTACATAGGAAAGTAAGATTATATGAAAAAAAATTAATATTATTGATTTTTAGTTTGTTTGTATTATTGATTTGCTCTGAAAGTTATTTTTATATAATGAGTAAAAAGTATCCCGAAATAAAAATAAGTCAAGAACAGTTCTATGGAAAACAAAATGAAAATTTAAAAGACTTTAAGGTGGAAGATGGAAAAATAATTTCATTGTCTGGTGACCCATGGGTTACATGGTAAGCGCCCAATAATCGGGCGGATTGTTTAATTCTTCTATATTCTCCATAATTATTGATAGTAAAGCGAGCGTTTTACTCTAATAATTATGGGAGGTATCTATCAATGAGTCGTAACTCAAAAACTTCAGCTGCCCAGCAGCTTAAATTTGTAATGGAATGCCGCAAAAGCGGCAAAACCGATGCACAGTGGTGCATCGAAAACGGAATTCGTCCAGCTACGTTTTACAACTGGGTATCCAGACTCCGCACCCTCCCGTCATATTCCAGAATCTAATTGGAATGAATTAGAACTTCCAGTGCAACATCAGGATGTCGTATTACTGGATGTGGGACGGGAGTGAAATTTTTTCGTAAGCGATGAATAACATACCGTTCCAAATTTAATTGAAGATTTGGGATAATAC
>ERZ791864.374-NODE-374-length-52514-cov-18.693475_pt1 | contig 52514 bp, 43 predicted proteins | sample MGYA00510282_ERZ791864 | MGnify/ENA primary metagenome ERZ791864 (study PRJEB30046, sample SAMN00792087) | human gut metagenome | study: EMG produced TPA metagenomics assembly of the A metagenome-wide association study of gut microbiota in type 2... | reverse complement strand
ATCTGGAAGCATTCAAGCAGCAGAGTCAGGCCATCATTGCCAACCGCTATGACAACTGTCTGGACAGTGTGAAGGATAAGGTGTACACGCGGGATATTTTCCGCAGAGACTAAAATACGACCTTTATTCTCGTATTACGAAAAACACAATTTTCTCAATGGCCCTTCTACAGTGCCATAAAATAACCTGATATCAAAATTCGCTAAATCAAATAGCGAAAACATAAATTCTTAGAAGAATTAATAATCTCAGATGAAGGTTTCCATCATCACTTCATGCTTCAACCGTGAAGCAACCATCGGGCAAGCCATTGAAAGCGTGCTCGCCCAGGATTATCCAGAAATTGAATATATCGTAGTGGACGGAGCCAGCAAAGACCGCTCCCTGCAAGTGATCAACCAGTACAAAGACCGGATCAGCCGGATCATCTCGGAACCGGACAAGGGAATGTATGAGGGAATCAACAAGGGTATCCGGGTAGCAACCGGAGATGTCATCGGATTACTGCACAGTGATGATTTCCTGTATTCCCCGGATACCATCAGTAAGATGGTCCGGAAGTTTGAACAAAGCGGTGCGGACTTCGTATACGGCAACGGACTGTTCGTAGACTACCAGAATACGGACAAGGTGATCCGTAACTGGATGGGGGGCTCGTACAGCAAATGGAAGGTGAAACACGGATGGCTTCCCCTGCATCCAACCTGCTATATCCGCAAATCCTGCATAGACCAGCTGGGCCTGTATGACGAGAGTTACAAGATTGCAGCGGATTCGGATTTCCTGTTCCGCTATCTGTATGAAGCGGATCTGAAGGTGGAATATCTGAACGAGTACATCGTAAGGATGCGGATGGGAGGACTTTCTACCGACAGCGCCAGACGAAAGCAGATGTGGCAGGAGGATGTACGCATGTACCGGAGTCACGGCCTCCCTCCTACCTGGACGAAACTGCAGAAAATGGCCTGGAAGATACCACAATTCATTACAGCAAAAATAAAATTTTAGTAACCGACTAATAAAACCTGAAAGTTCTATGGGAAATAAGCTACTGACCTACAAGCGGATGGTGAACACAATGGTCATCATCACGGAGACTCTGATCTGCGGCGGGCTGTTCGGACTGTTTTACAGCTGGGCGCAGGGAAGCAGCTGGGAAAAGACAATGGGAGTACCGCAAACGCAGATCATGCTGACGCTGATGCTGTGTTACTTCATAACGGCGATCAATACGGGGGTTTCACTCTACAACCGCAAAGTGTATGCTTACCGGATTGTGGGCCACGTGGTGCAGAATATGTTTGTCTTCGCCATCCTGGCAGGATGTATCCTCACCGTAGGACACTATACGGATGCCTGGTCGAAGCTGTTTGCGGGCTATCTGGCAACCTTATTTGTCTGTCTGGCGGCATTCCGGCTGACACTGCGCTACCTGGTGAAGAGTTACCGCTCACGGGGTGGAAACCTGCGCTTCGTGGTGCTGGTGGGAAGTTATGAAAACAACGTGGAGCTGTACCGGGAACTGACGGAGGCATCGTATGCGGGATTCCGGGTGATCGGTTATTTTGACCACGAACCCAGCAACCGTTATCCGAAGGAATGTCCGTATCTGGGACGGCCGGAAGACGTAAATGCTTATCTGGGACAGCATCCGAAGGTACACTTCCTGTTCTGCTGTCTGCCTTCGAAGGACCGGGACGTGATCATTCCGATCATCAACTTCTGCGAGAACCATCTGGTGAGATTCTACAGTGTGCCGAACGTGCATAACTACCTGCAGAACCGGATGTATTTCAACATGCTGGGCAGTGTGCCCTTCCTGAGCCTGCGGCCAGATCCGCTGAGCCAGCTGGGAAACAAGTTCGTGAAACGGACATTTGACATCGTATTCTCGCTGTGTTTCCTCTGCACGCTGTTTATCCCGATCCTGATCATCGTGACCATCATCACGAAGATTACCATGCCGGGCCCGATCTTCTTCAGACAGAAACGGAACGGGCTGAACGACAAGGAATTCTATTGCTACAAGTTCCGGAGCATGAAGGTGAATGCGGATGCAGACAAGGTGCAGGCAACGAAGGATGACCCGCGGAAAACCAAGTGGGGAAACATCATGCGCAAGACGAGCATCGACGAGCTGCCGCAGTTTATCAACGTGCTGATGGGCGACATGAGCGTGGTGGGACCGCGTCCGCACATGCTGAAGCACACGGAGGAATATTCGAAACTGATCAACAAGTATATGGTGCGCCACCTTGTAAAGCCGGGAATCACGGGCTGGAGCCAGGTGACGGGTTACCGCGGGGAGACGAAGGAGCTGAAGGATATGGAAGGACGTATCCGCGGGGATATCTGGTACATCGAGCACTGGAGTTTCTGGCTGGATCTGTACATCATCTACAAAACTGTGGCGAACGCCGTACATGGAGAAAAGAATGCATATTAGAAAATCATGGAAGAAAAAAAAGAATTGAAGGTAAGTCCGGCTCTGCTGCAATATACGTACCGGAAACTGCTGGAATTCCTGCAGAAAAACCACAATTTCACCCGGGAAGGGCTGAACCGTGTAAGCCTGTCGGAAATTCTGGATTCTAACGAAAAGTATCTTTGCATGGCCGTAAGGAAATACTCCAAGGAGAAGACGCTCAAGAAGCTGATCGAAGGAATGCGGATGAAATACGCAGCTTCCCTGTTGCTGGAGTACATGAATTATCCGGTGGACGAGATCGCACGGATGTGCGGCATCGAATCGCGCTGTACTTTTTACCGGGCTTTTCAGCGGCAGTATCACTGTACACCGGCGGAGTACCGGCAGCAGTATTATCCGCTTGACGAGATGAATGAGCCGGAAGAGACGGAAGAAACCGGACCGACGGACAAGAACCTGAAAACGGAGCCGACCCTGATCGGCATGGAACTTTCAAACCTGAAACAGTTATGATTATTGCAGTAGATTTTGACGGAACAATCGTGGAACACCGGTATCCGGAAATCGGCAGAGAGCTGCCGTTCGCCATTGAGACACTGAAAACGCTCCAGCGGGAAGGACACCGGCTGATTCTGTGGAGTGTGCGGGAAGGCAGACTGCTGGACGAAGCAGTGGAATTCTGCAAGGCCCGGGGACTGGAATTTTATGCGGTGAACCGGAACTATCCGGAGGAAAAGGCAGGACATGATCATTTCTCGCGCAAGCTGAAGGCGGATCTGTTCATTGACGACAGAAACCTGGGTGGAATGATGGACTGGGGAATCATTTACCGGATCGTCAAGGAACGAATCAGTCTGAACGAACTGGTGGCGGACTGTCTGGCGGATGATACCGGACGGGAAAAGGACCGGAAAAAGCGCAAAGGGCTGCTGGGGAAACTGTTTTCCTGAATACTCCTCTGACAAGCCGCATACGGGCGGCAGGAAAAAGCCAGTGAACGGCAGAGGAGCCGGAAAGGAAAGGGATTGTTTGGCAAAGTAAGAAATCTTTTGCATCTTTGCGGAGAATTGTGTAACGGAACTGCGGTTCTGAAGTAAAAACTTAACCAAACTATAAAGGAATGAAACTGAAATATGTAGGAATTCTCTGCATGACGGTTTGCACGGCTTACGGACAGGCGCACGGCCAATCGCCGGAATGGGAATATCGCATAGAGGCAGGTGCCACGGCGGGAACGGGCACGTATGCTCCCCTGTGGTTCACATCCAACCGCTACGGACTGGGTACTACAGCTCCGAACTCCGGATATCTGCGGGCTGGAATCGGATATCATCAGACTTTAAATAAAGGATGGCAGATTGATGCTGCCCTGGATCTGGCCGGCACGGTCAACCACGGAGCGGATACCAGAGGTATGGGTTTCGTGGTGCAGCAGGCTTATGCGGATCTGACATGGAAGGCGCTCCGGCTGAGTATCGGAAGCAAGGAACGGGGGGCTTTTCCTCTGGAAAGAAATACGTCTCTGAGCAGTGGGGCCATGGTGGAAGGACCGAATGCGCGTCCGGTACCCCAGGTGCGGATTGACATCAGGGATTATCTGAATGTCCCGGGTACGGGCGGATGGCTGGCTTTCAAGGGCCATCTGGCATACGGTGCCTTTACGGACAACAAGTGGCAGAAGGAGTTTACTGCCGCGGGAAACAATTATATTCAGGATCTGCTGTATCACAGCAAGTCGCTGCTGCTCCGGCTGGGAAACCGGGAAAAACTGCCGGTGGAGTTTGAATTTGGTCTGCTGATGGCCACACAGTTCGGCGGGGATCAGTATGAGAAGCAGGCTGACGGAAGCGGCAAGCTGACACTGGACATGCCCAGCAATGCCAAAGCTTTCTGGAAGGCGTTCTTCCCACAGGCGGGAGGAAGTGATACTCCGGAGGGAGAACAGGTGAATGTGGAAGGCAACATGCTGGGAAGCTGGAACTTCGCCCTGAACGGCTATGTGGGTGACTGGACACTGCGGGCTTATCTGGAGCATTATTTTGAGGATACGTCGCAGATGTTCTGGGAATACGGACGCTGGAAGGACGGTCTGATCGGTCTGGAAGTGACTCTCCCGAAAAACCGCTGGCTGAGTACGGCTGTCTGGGAAGGGCTGTGTACGAAGGATCAGAGCGGTCCGATGCTGTACGACGGATTCTGGGGACAATTCCCGGAATATCAGATCAGCGCCTGTGACAGTTACTATTATCATTATCTGTACGGAGCCTGGCAGCATGCAGGCATGGGCATGGGAAATCCTCTCCTGCCGGGACCGGCTTACAACGACGGAAAAATCACATTCAGAAGCAACCGGGTACGGGCGCATCATCTGGGACTGACCGGACAGCCGGCTGAGGAATGGAACTGGCGGGTACTGATTTCATTTGCCCGTCACTGGGGTACGTATGAAAACCCGCTGGACAAGCAGCGCAAGCAGTTCAGTTCGCTGTGGGAGGTGACATATGCTCCGGAACGTTTCAAGGGATGGAGTGCTTCCGTAGCTCTGGGAATGGACCGGGGAAATTACCTGGGCAATTCCACCGGAGGAATGATCACCCTGCGAAAGACGGGAAAGTTCTAAAGCGGAACGGAAACGGACCGGCAAATGATCACTGAATGTAAAAACCTGAAAGATATGAAGACAACGATAAAAAGAACAATGCACTACGGGCTTGTCTGTCTGCTGCTCTGTCTGCTGGCAGGCTGCAAGAAAGCTCCGATGAACAGCAACATAGAAGGATTCTGGCAACTGCTGGAGTTCACCACAGAGGCGGACGGGGAAACTCATCCCTGCAACCGCATCTATTACAGCATCCAGCTTTGGGTGGCAGAGGTATCGGAACGTGGCGGAGATCTGGGAGCCGGTTCGTTCCGGGGACGGTACCGCTACGACGAGGAGACGAATACCGTCACCCTGAAGGAAATGAGTACGTATGATCTTCCGGAATATTCACGTCCGGCTACGCGGGAAGAGCTTCATCCCTTCGGACTGGACAGTACGGATACGACTTTCGACGTCATCAAGGCAGACGGGAAATCACTGATCCTGAAATCGGATTATGCGACACTGACCCTGAAGCGTTTCTAAAAAACAAATCTGATTATGAAACAATCGAATGAAAAGGTGAAGCTGGTACAGACACGGGACGGCAAGAACTTTCTGCTGCCGTTTATTCTGATCACTTCCCTGTTCTTTCTGTGGGGATTTGCCCACAGTATTCTGGACGTACTGAACAAGCATTTTCAAGATGCACTGGGAATCACCAGGACACGGTCTGCCCTGATTCAGGCGGTGGTGTACGGAGGGTATTTCCTGATGGCCCTGCCTGCCGGAAACATTATCCGGCGCTACGGCTACCGGGCAGGAGTGCTTACAGGACTGCTGCTGTACGGCATCGGTGCCCTGCTCTTCATTCCGGGAGAACGGATCATGAGTTTTGAGTTCTTCCTGTTCTCTCTCTTTATTATCGGCTGCGGACTGACTTGTCTGGAAACTGCCGCCAATCCGTATGTGACCGTACTGGGAGAGCCGGAGTCGGCAGAACGCCGTATCAACCTGGCTCAGTCGTTCAACGGACTGGGATGGATCTGCGGACCGCTGGCAGGCGGTCTGTTTCTGTTTTCTGAAAACGGGGAAAGCGGAAGCATCTCGACTCCTTATGCCATCATCGGGATTATTGTGCTGCTGGTGGCTCTTTTCTTCTCCCGGATCCGGTTGCCGGAGATCGGCATGAATCAGCCGGCAGAAACGGAGGTACAGACCGGCGGAGAAGCTGCCGGCTCGCTCTGGAGTCACCGGAACTTTACGTGGGGACTGGTCGCCCTGTTTCTTTACGTGGCAGCCCAGACGGGTATCAACAGCTTTTTCATCAACTACGTGACGGAGCATGCCGGCATCACGGCACGGGAAGCTTCGCTGTGGCTGTCGTTCGGAGGAATGAGCATGTTCATGGCCGGACGCATGGGAGGAAGCTGGATCATGAGATTCATACGGGCCGAACGGCTGCTGGTGTTCTGCGGAGCGGGAGCAACAGTGACCATGATTCTGATTCTCTTCGGCAGTGGAATGTCGGCCATCGGTGCATTTTTCTTCTGCTTTTTGTGTGAATCAATCATGTTTCCTACTATCTTTGCCCTGGCGATCCGGGGAACAGGCACCCATACCAAACGGGCTTCCTCCTTTCTGATCATGTCGATCGTAGGTGGAGCTGTCGCACCGCTGGCCATGGGATACATTGCCGACCACGCATCGATGGCGCTGGGATTTGTCGTACCGCTGGGATGTTTCCTTTACATCACGCTGTATGCCGTGACTTATCCCCGGAAGAAACAATAGAAAAGAATAACCTCTAAAATATGAAACCATGAGAAAAGTGGCTCTGATCACCGGGATCACCGGACAGGACGGCTCCTATCTGGCTGAATTTCTAATTGAAAAAGGATATGAAGTACACGGCATTCTCCGCCGTTCGTCTTCATTCAACACGGCACGCATCGAACATCTGTATCTGGATGAATGGGTGCGCGACATGAAACAGAAACGTCTGGTGAACCTGCACTGGGGAGACATGACGGACTCCAGTTCACTGATCCGAATCATCGGAGACATTCATCCGACGGAAATCTACAACCTGGCTGCACAAAGCCACGTAAAGGTGTCATTCGACGTGCCGGAATATACGGCTGAAGCGGATGCTGTGGGAACACTCCGCCTGCTGGAGGCTGTGCGTATCTGCGGTCTGGAAAAGACTTGCCGGGTATATCAGGCTTCTACCTCGGAACTGTTCGGAAAGGTGCAGGAAGTTCCGCAGAAGGAAACGACACCGTTCTATCCGCGTTCTCCGTACGGAGTGGCCAAGCAGTACGGATTCTGGATTACCAAGAATTACCGCGAGAGCTACGGGATGTTTGCCGTGAACGGTATCCTGTTCAACCACGAGAGTGAACGGCGCGGAGAGACTTTCGTGACCCGCAAAATCACCCTGGCTGCAGCCCGTATCAAACAGGGATTCCAGGACAAGCTGTATCTGGGAAATCTGGATGCCCGCCGTGACTGGGGATATGCCAAAGATTACGTGGAATGTATGTGGCTGATCCTGCAGCACGAGACTCCGGAAGATTTCGTCATTGCCACCGGTGAAATGCATACCGTACGGGAATTCTGTACGCTGGCTTTCCACTACCTGGGCATTGAACTGAAATGGGAAGGCAGCGGCGTGGACGAGAAAGGAATCGACACGGCTACCGGCAAAGTGCTGGTGGAAGTGGATCCGAAGTATTTCCGTCCCTGCGAAGTGGAACAGCTGCTGGGTGATCCGACCAAGGCACGTGAACTGCTGGGATGGAACCCCACCAAGACTCCGTTCAGTGAACTGGTGCGCATCATGGTGGAACACGATATGCGCTTCGTGAAAAAACTGCATCTGAAAGCTCAATTAGATTAACTAAGATATCATGCTGGAACAATCTGCAAAAATATTCGTGGCAGGCCATCGGGGACTGGTGGGTTCTGCCATCTGGAACAACCTGAAGCAGCGCGGATATACCAACCTGACGGGACGCACGCACCAGGAACTGGATCTGCTGGATCCGATGGCCGTGAAGCGGTTCTTCGACGAGGAACAGCCGGAGGCAGTGGTTCTGGCAGCCGCTCATGTGGGCGGGATTCTGGCAAACCTGCACTACCGGGCGGACTTCATCTACCAGAACCTGCAGATTCAGCAGAATGTCATCGGGGAAAGTTTCAGACACGGTGTCAGAAAACTGCTGTTTCTGGGAAGTACCTGCATCTATCCGCGGGAAGCTCCCCAGCCGATGAAGGAAGAGGCTCTCCTCACCTCCCCGCTGGAATATACCAACGAACCGTATGCCATCGCAAAGATTGCGGGACTGAAAATGTGTGAAAGTTTCAACCTGCAATACGGCACCAATTATATCGCCGTCATGCCGACCAATCTGTACGGGCCGAATGACAACTTCCATCTGGAGAACAGTCACGTACTGCCGGCCATGATGCGCAAGATCTATCTGACCAAATGCCTGAATGAAGGCAACTGGGAGGCTGTCAGAAAGGATATCGACCTGAGACCGGTGGAAGGGGTGAACGGAAGCTGTACGGAACAGGTGATTCTGGAAAAGCTGGCCAAATTCGGTATCACGCCGGAAGCGGTAACCCTCTGGGGAACAGGCACACCGATGCGGGAGTTCCTGTGGAGCGAGGAAATGGCAGACGCCAGTGTCCACGTGCTGCTGAATGTGGATTTCAAGGATATCTGTGCCGGAAAGGGAGAAGAGATCCGCAACTGCCACATCAACATTGGTACCGGCAAGGAGATCAGCATCCGCGAAGCTGCCGAAATGATTATCCGCGAAGTGGGCTTCCGGGGAGAACTGCGATGGGACCGCTCCAAACCGGACGGAACCCTGCGCAAACTGACGGACGTAACCCGTCTGCATGCCCTGGGATGGCACCACCGCATCGAAATAGACGAAGGCATTCATCGCCTTTATGAATGGTATCAGAAAGGTATCTGCATCAACCATCAAACTGTATAACAGAAGAAAAAGATATGGAGAAAGAGAACTGGTATGCGATGTATGTACGCATGCACCACGAAAAGAAGGTGGCCGAAAAGCTGGGACAAATGGGAGTGGAACATTATCTCCCGGTACAGGAAGTTGTCCGGCAATGGAGCGACCGCCGCAAGAAGCTGCAAGTGGTGGTCATCCCGATGATGATCTTCATCCGGGCTTCCGAACAGGTACGACTGTCCGTGATGAGAAACATTCCATCCGTGAGCGGCTGTCTGATAGACCGCTGCACCCACCGGCCGGCCGTAATCCGCGACGAGGAAATGCAGCGTTTCCGCTTCATGCTGGACTATTCGGAAGAAGCTGTACACTTCATCAATACTCCCCTCGCCCCGGGGCAAAAGATACGGGTCATCAAGGGACCGCTGGCAGGACTGGACGGCGAACTGACGGAAATCGACGGAAAATCACAGGTGATGGTACGCATCGAACAGCTGGGATATGCTTCTGTGGAAATGCCTGTCGGATATGTGGAAGCAACACCGGAAGACAGCCCGGCAAAATAAACGAATTCAAACTAAAAGCAAGAATAAGCAATGAAGAAACTACTCTCACTTCCACCCAACCTGGTGGAATGCTTTTATGACATCGAGAAAGCAGACCGCAAAGAATGGTTCTGCACCTCTGACCCCATCGGAAGCAAGCTGGGATCAGGAGGTGGAACTGCCTGGCTGCTGCAAGCCTGTAAAGCCAATGAAAACAACGAAGAAGCCCTGACTGACTGGCTGGCCAAGGAAAAACGTATCCTGCTGCATGCAGGAGGACAGAGCCGCCGTCTGCCGGGATATGCTCCTTCCGGAAAGATACTGACTCCGATACCGGTGTTCCGCTGGGGACGCGGACAACGGCTTACCCAGAACCTGCTGTCCCTGCAGCTGCCGCTTTACGAGCAGATCATGCAGAAAGCACCGGATTCACTCCACACGCTGATTGCCAGCGGAGATGTTTATATCCGTGCCGGAAAAGCCCTGCAGGACATTCCGGAAGCAGACGTCGTATGCTACGGACTGTGGGTGGACCCGAATCTGGCCAAAAATCACGGAGTCTTCGTGTCTTCACGCAACACACCGGAGCGTCTGGACTTCATGTTGCAGAAGCCTTCCGTAGAACAGCTGGGTGACCTGATGCAGAACTATCTTTTCCTGATGGATATCGGTATCTGGCTGCTGAGCGACCGCGCAATTGACCTGATGGTGAAACGTTCGATGAAGAACGGCAGTCTGGGATTCTACGACATGTATTCGGAATTCGGACTGGCTCTGGGTGAACATCCGCGGATCGTGGACGAAGAACTGAACCAGCTGAGCGTAGCCATTCTTCCTCTGCCGGAAGGAGAATTCTACCACTACGGAACCAGCCGCGAAATGCTGTCATCGACACTGGCCGTACAAAACCTGGTCATCGACCAGCGGGCCATCATGCACCGGAAGGTGAAACCCCATCCGGAAATGTTCGTACAGAACGCTGTGCTGAACTACCGGCTGACGGCCGAGAACTCACAGACCTGGGTGGAAAACAGCTGCGTAGGAGCCAGATGGACGCTTCACAACCGCAATATCATCACGGGAGTACCGATGAACGACTGGACACTGAACGTGCCGGAGGGAGTCTGTATCGACGTCGTTCCTTTCGGAGAGAGTGACTACGTGGCACGTCCGTACGGATTCAACGATGCCTTCAAGGGAGCGCTCGACAATCCGGACGTGATGTATCAGGGACGTCCCGCCGGAGAATGGCTGGCAGCCCGTCAGCTGAATGCGGCCGATATCGAACAGAATCACGACCTGCAGGCTGCACGGATCTTCCCGGTATGCAAGGACACGGAACAGCTGGGTCTCGCCCTGCGATGGATGACTTCGGAACCGGAACTGGAAGCCGGACGGAAGGTATGGGAAGAAGCCAGAAAGGTTTCGGCCGACGAAATCTCTGCTTATGCCAACTTGAGACGGCTGACTGCCCAGCGTGAGGCATTCCGGAAAGACAGCTGGAACGCACTGGCACGCAACTGGGAACAGAGTGTGTTCTATCAGCTGAATCTGCAGGAAGCTGCGGAAGCGTATGCAGCAGAAGGTCTGGAACAGCCGGCTCCACTGCCGGAAACCGCTCCGCTGATGACCCGCATCAGTGACGCGATGTTCCGTTCACGTACCCTGACTCTGAAAGGACAGGACGGCAAGGAACAGGAAGATCTGGCATTCCGTCTGATGCGTGAAGGACTGACCGCTACCGTCAACAAACGCCAGCATCCCCGCATGTCGGTCTACGCCGACCAGATTGTCTGGGGACGAAGCCCGGTACGTATCGACCTGGCAGGCGGATGGACAGACACCCCGCCCTACAGTCTGATGGAAGGTGGAAACGTGGTGAACCTGGCCATCGAACTGAACGGACAGCCCCCGTTGCAAGTGTACGTGAAACCCAGCAAGGAGTATCAGGTGGTACTGCGTTCCATCGACCTGGGAGCCATTGAAATCATCCATACTTACGAAGAACTGGCAGGATTCAACAAAGTAGGTTCACCCTTCTCCATTCCTAAGGCAGCACTGGTACTGGCCGGTTTCCACCCGGATTTCAGTACGGAACATTATGCATCTCTGGAAGAACAGCTGAAAACATTCGGTGCAGGTATCGAGGTTACTCTCCTGTCGGCTATTCCGGCAGGTTCAGGACTGGGCACAAGCTCCATCCTGGCTTCGACGGTACTGGGAGCAGTCAACGACTTCTGCGGACTGAACTGGGACAAGCACGAAGTATGCAACCGCACGCTGATTCTGGAACAGCTGCTGACTACCGGCGGCGGATGGCAGGATCAGTACGGAGGTGTGCTGCAGGGTGTAAAACTGCTTCAGACACAGTCGGGATGGGCACAGAATCCGTCTGTACGCTGGTTGCCGGAACATCTGTTTACCGATCCGGAATACAGCAAGTGTCACCTGCTTTATTATACCGGCATTACCCGTACGGCCAAAGGCATTCTGGCAGAAATCGTACGCGGCATGTTCCTGAACTCCACTTCACACCTGCAACTGCTGGGTGAAATGAAACAGCATGCTCTGGATCTCTACGACGCTATCCAGCGCAACGACTTCGAAGCTACCGGACGACTGATCCGCAAGACCTGGCAGCAGAACCAGCTGCTGGATGCAGGAACCAATCCGCCGGCCGTAGCTGCACTGACCGGTCAGATTGACGATCTGTGTCTGGGTTACAAACTGCCGGGAGCCGGCGGTGGCGGTTATCTCTACATGGTAGCCAAGGATCCGGAAGCAGCCGTACGCATCCGTCAGATCCTGCAGCAGAATCCGCCTAACAGCCTGGCCCGTTTCGTAGAAATGAGTCTGTCAGACAAAGGTCTGGAAGTGAGCCGCAGCTAATTTTTTACACCACAGAATAAAGTTATTAAAAATTATTTGTATTTTTGTAGAAAATATTTTGGAATTATATATTCTGACGAGAGTACAAACAAGATCATCAGACAATATATTCCAAAAGAAATAGAATCAAGCAGAACTATTGATTATTTGTTACAAGGATAAAAAAAATCCAAGACAGAAATCGGTGATTCCGTGAGAACAGAAAAATATATAAATTATCAACCAACAGAATCCACTTATATTTTTAAGTGGTATTCTTATATAAAATGTATATAAAAATGAAAAAAACAATTCTAACTTTACTGGCAGCAGTAATGTTGCTACCTGTCAGTGCTCAGCAAAAGATGGTTACGGGCAACAAGTTTTTCGACAACTGGTATAGTGGTGTAATGGTAGGAACTGTACACTCTCCTTACTTCGATAAAATGCGTCCGGCTTTAGGTGTTGAATTAGGGAAACAAATCACTCCGGTTCTCGGTGTTTCTTTCGAAGGTATCACAGGTATCAATACAACAGCCAGCAGTACTGCTTTTGATGACCTTAATCTTACTTTGAACGGAAAAATCAATTTCATGAATCTTTTTGGCGGCTATCTTGGACAGCCTAGATTGTTTGAAATTGAAGGTATTGTTGGTGCCGGTTTATTCAATGAATTCCAAAAGAATCACATTGACAATGCTTTCTCTATGAGAGCTGGTGGATCATTTAACTTCAACCTTGGTAAAGGCAAACAGTGGACTATAAAGGTGAGACCTGCCTATGTAGCTGTTATCGATGGTTCAGGAACCAGAGATCTGTACAATGCTTCCAGATTTGAACTTATGGGAGGAGTTACTTATCACTTCAAATGTAGCAATGGAAAGCACCACATGTCAACAACAACAGGATACAGCCAGGATGAAGTTGACAGACTAAACGAGCAGATCAACGAAATGCGCAGTAAGGTTAACGATCTGGAGAACAATGTAACAGCTGCTCAACAGACAAACGAAGCTCTGCAAAATGAATTGAACAATTGCAGAAAAAATGCTGAAATGAACAAAGGTAACCAATTAGATTATACAATGGAACCTGTTGTTTCATTCAGACAAAATTATGCATTATTAGAAAAGAGCCAATTCTCAAATCTGGAAAACATTGCAAACTTCATGAAAAATAATCCTGATGTCAAGGTGAAAGTTCAAGGTTATGCATCTCCTGAAGGCAGAGAGGAATTTAACCAGAAACTCAGTGAAGAACGTGCTTATACTATAAAAGAAATCCTTGTAAATAAATATGGTATTGAAGCAGACCGTATTGATGCAAAAGGTATGGGTGTAGGCAGTAATTTCTCAGAACCTGAAATGAACAGAGCTGCAGTAATCAACTTCTATAAATAATATAGAAAAGCCAACTAGTCCGCACAATGCAGCGAATTAGTTGGCTTTTCTGCATTTTGTCAGAATATTTTTCAGCTCCGATATTTACTTTTGAAAGTACAGAACAGACAAGAATATTTTCCGGCAGCTGCAGCCTGCTTTTTATCGGATTTTCAAGAATTGTCAAAAAAACAAAAATCCCTCTATTTCAACTCCGGGACTCAGTTGAGCCAGAAAAATGAAATAGAGGGATTTTATATTATTCCACGTAAAGTACCAGTCCCTTGAGGTATTCGCCTTCTGGATGGTAAATATTCACCGGATGATCTCCCGGCTGAGTCAGCTGATGGAGAATCCGCACGCTGCGTCCGCTCTGGGCAGCAGCCGTAAAGACCGCATTGCGGAAATCCTGCTTGTTGACCACCTGTGAACAGGAGAAAGTGAACAGGATGCCTCCCGGACGAATCTTTTCGAAAGCCTTTGCATTCAGTTTGGTATAGCCTCTCAAGGCATTGCGCAAGGCATCCCGGTGCTTGGCAAAAGCAGGCGGGTCAAGAATAATCAGATCGTACTGGTCGCCCATCCGGTCAAGGAACTTAAACGCATCTTCCGCAAAAGCCTGGTGACGTGCATCACCGGGGAAGTTGAGTTCCACATTCTCATTGGTCAGATCGATCGCTTTGGCAGAGCTGTCCACGGAATGCACCAGATTCGCTCCTCCGCGCATGGCATAGAAAGAGAAACCGCCGGTATAGCAGAACATATTCAGTACGTTCCGTCCCTTAGCGTAGTGTTCCAGCAGATGACGGTTCTCACGCTGGTCGACAAAGAAACCGGTTTTCTGTCCCTTGAGCCAGTCCACATGGAATTTCAGTCCGTTTTCCATGGCGATATTCTCCGGACTGCCTCCCTTGATGAAACCGTTCTCGGTAGCCAGCAGATCCGCCTTGAAAGGCAGGGTTGTTTCCGACTTGTAGTAAATGTTCTGGATTACATCCCCCATCACTTCGCTCAGAGCATCGGCAATTTCCATGCGATAGACATGCATGCCGGCAGAATGAGCCTGCATGACCGCCGTATGATCGTAAACGTCAATGATCAGTCCCGGCAGGTTATCGCCTTCTCCGTGTACCAGACGATAGGTATTGTTCTGCGGGTTACCGATCAGTCCCAGAGCACGGCGCAAATCCTTGGCCACCTCCAGACGGCGTACCCAGAACGCATGGTCAATGGTTTCCTGACGGAAAGAAAGCACACGCACCGCAATGCTTCCCACCTGGAAATGACCACAAGCTATAAATTCTTTCTGTGAGGTATAAACATATACTACTTCCCCTTCTTCGGGCTCTCCCTCCACACGGGCAATAGCCCCAGAAAACACCCACGGATGGAAACGCTTCAACGATTCCTCCTTACCGGGTTTCAGATATACTTTCTTATAAGACACGTTTATTGTATAATTAAAAAGGTTATCACTGTTTTTCAATCCGGTAGTCACCTGTCCGGCGCAACTCTTCCAGATATTCATAAATCCGTACGCAGGCCCAGGCATCGGTGGCCGCATACAACTGCTGGGCTTCCGTCAGCGTTTCCGCTTCCCAGTTGGACAGCCGTTGCGTTTTCGAAATCTTCTCCCCGAAAAGCAAGGCATAAATCTTTTGCAGACTCATCTCTTCAATGCCGAAATGAGGTACATAATCCTGAAGTTCCACCCAGTTTCCCGTGCGGGGATCCTGCCGGTTTCTGCGGCTCAGCATCCGGAAGTCATCCTTCAGCGAAAGTCCCACCTTGAGCACATCGTTCTGGAGAAACTCTTCCAGGAAATCGGGCAATCCGATATGGTTCAGCCGAAACAGGAAACAAGCATCTGCCGTAGCCACCTGCAACAACGCCACCTGATTCACCATTCCCTTGCGAAAAGAAGGGCGGGTTTCCGTATCTACTCCCACCAGTGCATGAGAATTCAGGTATGCAACAGCCTTGCGTGCATCGGCTTCGGTATAAATGACATAAATCCGTCCGGGGAAAACCACCTTCGGCAGTTCGGCAATTACTTTTTTGTCTATTTTGTTCGGTATGACAATCATTCGTTTTCTATCGGTTGTTTTTAATCTATTCCTCTCCCATATCCAGACCTTCGTACAGTTCGTCTTCGGTCACTCCTTCATCTTCAAACCCGCAATCGTCTTCCTCGTCGTCTGCTGCGTGACGGCTGTATTTCACTTCATGCAAGGCCCGCATCAGATTGACCAGACGCTGTCCCCAGAACTCGGCAAACTGTTCCCGGCAGATCACCAGAGAATCGTTCATGGTCTGCTCCAGTCCCAGACGGAACACGCAGATAAAGTCCTTCACCGACTGGTAGATGTCTGCCAGTCCTTCGGAAACGGTCTGATGAATCGGAGTATCACTATACATCATATCATCGAGAAACACTTCCAGATAGTCATCACGGTCGCCCATCAGTGCCGCCACTTCCCTGCGCAACTGCTCATAATCGCTCTCGGTCACGAAGGTTTCGGGATCAAAATCCTCCATCCGCTCACATTCGGGAAGCAGCGATGCCTTCAGATAAAGCAAGGGCAGCAGTTTCAGGGCCGTATCAACAAACTGACTGCGTTTCTGCTCGGAAACCCGTTCCAGGAAACCGCAGAATTCGGCAGCCACCGTGACAAACTCCACTGTATTTTTATCAAATATGGCTTGTGTATTCTTTTTCATATTCATTTGTCCATTAACCTTCGCAAAGGTACGAAAAAAATTTCTCAGTTTTAGTTTTATTCGTACATTTGCGGGGTTATTCAGATAAAAACAGCATCAAATGAAGAAAAAAACAGATACCAAGACTACAGAACAGAAGCGAGTTACAACCCAGAAAGTTGTTACGGCTCTTAAAAGTGAAACGGCACATTTCGTCATCGGACTGTTGTGCGTCATATTCGGCGTCTACATGCTGCTGGCGTTCAGTTCTTTCTTTTTCACGGGAGGCAACGACCAGAGCATTCTGGCACATCCCAACCCCGGAGAACTGCTGGAAACAGGCAACCGCATCCAGAACTATGCCGGTACACGGGGTGCCCAGCTTTCACAATACCTGATCAATGACTGCTTCGGAATTCCGGCCTACTGCATCATTGTATTCCTCATCGTTGCAGGCATGAAGCTGATGAAAGCCTATAATTTCAGTCTGCGGAAATGGTTTGCAGGCTGCATGACCGTCATGATCTGGTTCTCCATCACTCTGGGACTGATTTTCGAAGGTCCTTTTGAAAACTCATTCATCTATCCGGGCGGTCTGCACGGATATAATGTCAGCCGCTGGTTCTGTTCCCAGATCGGAACGCCGGGACTGATTCTGGCCCTGCTGGTAACAGCCATTCTTTTCTGTGTGGCACTGACCAGCAAGACAATGCCTTTCGTACGCAAGGCACTCCGTCCGAACCTCCGCAGAAAAGGTAACGATCCGCAGCCGGCCGATCCGGAACAGCCTGACGAACCGCGTCCGACCGAACCGACTGCAACAACTCCGGAACCGGAAATTCAGGAAGAAAAGACGGAAGATATCCCGGCAAAGAAGACATCAGAAACTTACGCTGCTTCTTCCAGTACTCCTTCACCCAAAGTGACTGAAGTATATGAAGAAGAGGAAGATAACGACAAGAACGAGCCGCAGCCAAAGGCCCACGAAATTGAACTGAGCCTGGACGAAACTCCGGTCAGGGAAAGTAAGGCCAGCGACATGCGGGTGGAAATCGCAACCGGAGAAAAAGCGGATCTGATTCCTTCCGGCGGTGAACCGGCTTTCGAGATCGACGAGAAAACCAGCGAAGAGGATGAAGCCTATACCGGCGACGTGACACAGCCTTACAATCCCCGTCTGGATCTGGAACACTACAAATTCCCGACCCTGGATCTGCTGAACACTTACAACGACAACGAGCCGACCATCGACATGGAGGAACAGAATGCCAACAAGGACCGCATCATCAAGGTGCTCCGCAGTTTCGGCATCGAGATCAGTTCGATCAAGGCCAGTGTGGGTCCGACCATTACGCTTTATGAGATCACTCCTGCCGAAGGTGTCCGCATCTCCAAGATCCGTAACCTGGAAGACGACATTGCCCTGAGCCTTTCTGCCCTCGGAATCCGTATCATCGCCCCAATACCGGGCAAGGGAACCATCGGTATTGAAGTACCGAACGCCAATCCGCGCATCGTTCCGATGAGCTCTATCCTGGCCAGCAAGAAGTTCCAGGAAACCACTTTCGACCTGCCCGTAGCACTCGGAAAGACCATCACCAACGAAGTGTTTATGGTGGATCTGGCCAAAGCGCCTCACATGCTGGTGGCCGGAGCAACCGGACAGGGTAAGTCTGTCGGTCTGAATGCCATCGTGACTTCCCTTCTCTACAAGAAGCACCCCAGCGAACTGAAGTTCGTCATCATCGACCCGAAGAAGGTGGAATTCGCCATCTATGCGCCGATTGAACGTCACTTCCTGGCCAAGCTGCCCGACGGAGAAGACGCCATCATCACCGACGTGACCAAGGTGGTACAAACCCTCAATTCGCTCTGTGTGGAAATGGATACCCGTTACGACCTGCTCCGCAAGGCAGGCTGCCGTAACATCAAGGAATACAATGCGAAGTTCATCAGCCGCCAGCTGAATCCGGAAAAGGGACACCGGTTCATGCCGTACATCGTCATCATCATCGATGAGTTCGGCGACCTGATCATGACTGCCGGCAAGGAAGTGGAACTGCCGATCTGCCGTATTGCCCAGCTGGCACGTGCTGTCGGTATCCACGCCATCATCGCTACCCAGCGACCGACCACCAACATCATCACCGGTACCATCAAGGCCAACTTCCCGGCCCGTGTGGCATTCCGTGTAGCTTCCATGATGGACTCACGTACCATCCTCGACCGTCCGGGAGCCCAGCAGCTGATCGGTAAGGGAGATATGCTCTACCTGCAAGGCAACGACCCCGTCCGTGTGCAGTGTGCCTTTGTCGACACTCCGGAAGTGGAAAAGATCGCCTCCTACATCAGCAAGCAGCAGGGTTATCCGACTGCCTTCATGCTGCCTGAATACGTGGACGAAAACGCCGAGCCCAGTGCAGCAGCCGACGTGGACATGAACCGTCTGGATCCGCTGTTCGAAGAAGCAGCCCGTCTGCTGATCTATCACCAGCAGGGTTCAACGTCTCTGATCCAGCGTAAATTCTCCATCGGATACAACCGCGCCGGACGTATCATGGACCAGCTGGAACGTGCAGGTATCGTCGGACCGACCAACGGAAGCAAGGCGCGCGAAGTGCTGTGCATGGACGAAAACGACCTGGAAATGCGAATGAGTTCCCTGAAAAACTAAACTACATTTTATATGAAACGACGAAACGTTTTTCTGCTTTCGCTTCTATGTTTTTTATTTTTGTGCCCGCGTATTTTACAGGCACAGTCAGACGCGAAAGCCCGTGAAATACTGGACAAGACCGCTGCTGCCTTCCGACAGGCACAAGCGGTCAGCATCACCTTCGGCGGTACCCAGGAAGGTACTTTGCTGCTGAAAGGAAACAAGTTCCACCTGAACACCGGTGACGTAGAAACCTGGTTCGACGGGAAAACCCAGTGGAGCTACCTCAGACAGAACGAGGAAGTCAATGTCTCCACCCCTACCCCGGAAGAACTGCAGAGCATCAACCCGTACGTACTGCTGGACCATTACAGCCAGCATTACAACAGCCGTTACAGCGGAGTGCGGACACACAGCGGCAAACAGGGACAGGAAGTCATCCTGACTCCCCGTGTGTCACAACAGGACATCCGCAGCATCTGCTTCGTTGTCAACAACCGCTATGAGCCGCTCTACATCCGCATCGACCTGAAGAACGGACAGCAGCAGGAGATCCTGATCCGCACTTACCGTGCCCTTCAGACAGCCAGTGACAAGGAGTTCACTTTCGACTCAAAGAAATACCCGGATGCCGAAATTATCGACATGAGATAATCTTTTTTCCGTTTTTTATCGCGACCTTTTATTTTTTCGCTATCTTAGCGAAACTTTAATGTCTAACTAAAAACGAATACTTATGGAAATGAAAAGACTGATCCCTACCATAATGCCGGCCTGCTGCCTGGTATTCCTGTTCAGTGCCTGTTCTGAAAAGAGCAGTTACACACAACTGATTCCCGGGGATGCGTCCTCTGTCGTGGCCGTCAACCTGCAGTCCCTGACTGAAAAAGCAGGCATTTCTTCCGGAACTCCCGCTTACGAATCCTTACAGAAGGCTTTCTCATCGGGTAAGGACAACCCCCTGAAAGATCTGCTGGCTTCACCGGACAAATCCGGCATCGACTTCAGCAAGGACATTTATATCTTTACCAATTCCACATCAATGAATATAGGAGTCGTAGCCCGGCTCAGCAATGCATCCGACTGGACTGCTACCCTGACTGAAATGAACGACGGCGAAAAGAATCCGATCAGCCAGGGAGACGGTTTCTCCTATCAGCTTTCGGACAAGTCCATCCTGGCCTACACCGAGGATGCACTGCTGATCTGCTCCAACGAGCGCCGCACGCCTGAAGACAGCCTGATTGCCATGGCAGGACGGCTGATCCATCAGACAGAGGCCCAGAGCATCACCGGCAAGGAAGCCTTCAAGAGCATGGAAAGCGAAAAAGGAGATATCCGTTTCATGGCCGCTCCAAACGCCCTGCAAAGTGCATTCAAGACTTCGGGTTACAGCAGAATGCTGCCTTATCCCTACACCAGCACCCTGACAGCCCTGCCTGCTTCGTGTGTCACCGTCGGCAACGTCAGTTTCGAAAAAGGCAAGATCGTAGTAGATGCCAAACCTCTGGGCCTGGACGAAGAAAGCCGTGCCTTTCTGGAAGCTGCCGTCAAACCCTACGGAAAGATTGAAGGCAAATTCGACAAGCTGTTCCCGTCGTCCACACTGATGTACTTCAGTGCCAATGTGAACGGCAGCGAACTGACCAGCTTCTACCGGCAGCAGCTGAAATCAGCAGACAACAACCAGCTGATGGAAGCCTTGGCACGTTCTGTCAACGGTGAAGTAACTTTCGGTCTGCTGAACTTCAGTCTGACCAGCATGCCGGCCTTCGTCATTTACGGCGAAATGAAGAGTCCGGATGCCCTGGATGCCCTTTACCAGAAGAAAGACAGCCTGGGACTGAAACGCACACAAAAACTCGTGAAGCTGGCTGACCACGAATACATGATCGAAAATGCAGCCAGACTGTTCCGCAACATGTCGCTGTTCTACGGATACAAGGACGGACGCTTCTATGCAACCAACGACGAAATGGTCTACAAGACCATCGGCAAGGAATCGTCTCCTTCCCTGAAAGGCAGCTCCTATCTGGACAACCGCAAGGGAACCAGCCTGTACAGCCTGGTCAACGTCGATGCAGCCCTGCAGCTCCCCATCGCCAAGATGGCGGCAACGACACCGGCAGGAGTCTTCCTCCAGATGGTGGGAAAGATCTCCTACATCTCGGCCGGCAGCAACGGCGACAACGGACATGTGGAAATTGTCCTGACCGACAGCAAGGAAAATTCCCTGAAGCAACTGACCGACCTGATGGTCCAGTTAAGCAAATTATAAAAACTCTATAAACAGTAAAATTGAACGATATGACAACTGAACATGTGAAATGCCTGATCATCGGATCAGGACCGGCAGGTTACACTGCCGCCATCTATACCAGCCGTGCCAACATCGCTCCCGTACTCTACGAAGGACTGCAGCCGGGCGGCCAGCTGACCATCACCACCGAAGTGGAAAACTTCCCCGGTTATCCGGAAGGTGTGACGGGTCCTGTATTGATGGACGACCTGCGCAAACAGGCAGAACGCTTCGGTGCCGATATCCGCAACGGAATCGTAACCAAGGCCGACCTGAGCCAGGCCCCTTACAAATTCATCATTGATGAAGAAAAGGAAATTACAGCCGATACGGTCATCATCTCTACCGGTGCCACAGCCAAATACCTGGGTCTGGAAGATGAAAAGAAATATGCCGGCATGGGTGTGAGCGCCTGTGCAACCTGCGACGGATTCTTCTACCGCAAGAAAACGGTAGCCGTAGTGGGTGGAGGCGACACCGCCTGCGAAGAGGCCATTTACCTCGCCGGACTGGCCAGCAAGGTTTATCTGGTGGTACGCAAGCCTTTCCTGCGCGCTTCGAAGATCATGCAGGAACGCGTACTGAATCACCCCAACATCACCGTTCTGTTCGAACACAACGCAGTCGGCCTGTATGGTGACAACGGAGTAGAAGGCATGCACGTGGTGAAACGCATGGGTGAAGCCGACGAAGAACGCTACGACGTAGCCATCGACGGATTCTTCCTGGCCATCGGTCACCAGCCTAACTCCATGCTGTTCAAGCCGTGGGTAAAGACAGACGAAACCGGATACATCCTTACGGAAGAAGGTACTCCCCGTACCGGTGTGCCCGGAGTATTCGCTGCCGGTGACGTAGCCGACCCGCACTATCGCCAGGCTATCACAGCTGCCGGAAGCGGATGCAAGGCTGCCATCGAAGCAGAACGATACCTGTCGGCCAACGGACTGCTGTAATCCCCCATACACACAGGCCCGAACTGACGGCTAGGGCTGACCTTCCCTGCACCCCGGGCCTGTGCGATTTCCTGCCTTTATTTAGGAACAGGTTTGGAAAACAAGAACACTTTTTTTACAAACACATACATTTATGAAAAGACTAATCAGAAAAACATTTGTTGCTATCCTGCTTACGGGAGGAGCAACAATGGCATTTGCCCAACAACAGATGCCTCCGATTCCGGTTGATCCCAACGTACGCATCGGTAAACTGGACAATGGACTCACCTATTACATCCGTCACAATGCTCTGCCGGAAAAACAGGCTGACTTCTATATTGCCCAAAAGGTAGGTTCCATTCTGGAAGACGACAACCAGCGCGGTCTGGCCCACTTCCTGGAACACATGTGTTTCAACGGAACAACCCATTTCCCCGACAATACCCTGCGTGAATGGCTGGAAAGCATCGGAGTGAAGTTTGGAGCCAACCTGAATGCCTACACTTCCATCGACGAAACGGTCTATAACATCAATAACGTCCCCGTTACCCGCGAAAGCGTAGTTGACTCCTGTCTGCTGATCCTTCACGACTGGGCCAACGACCTGACCCTCGATCCGAAAGAAATCGACAAGGAACGCGGAGTCATCCACGAAGAATGGCGCACAGGCATGGGAGCCATGATGCGTATGTATGAAACCGTACTGCCCGTTCTCTACAAGGACAGCAAGTATGCATACCGCCTCCCCATCGGAACCATGGAAGTGGTGGACAACTTCCCCTATCAGGCACTGCGTGACTATTATGAAAAATGGTACCGCCCCGACCAGCAGGGAATCGTTGTCGTGGGAGACATCAATGTAGACTCCATCGAAAACAAGATCAAGAGAATGTTCTCCCCCATCGAAATGCCGGAGAACCCCGCTGAACGTACTTACTTCCCTGTGCCCGACAACGACGAACCGCTGATTGCCGTTGCCAAGGACAAGGAACAGAACGTTCCTATCATCTACCTTTTCCACAAGCATGAAGCTGTCAAACCGGAAGAAAAGGGCAACATGGACTACATGGTCTACAGCTACCTGACTTCCATGATCGAAAGCATGCTCAACACCCGTCTGGAAGAACTGACCCAGAAGGCTGATGCTCCCTTCATCCAGGCTTTTGCCGGTGACGGAGACTACCTGCTGTCAAAAACCAAAGGTGCTTTCATGGGAATTGCCGCTGCCAAGGAAGACGGCATCCTGACCGCTACGGAAGCCCTGATGCGCGAAATCGAACGCGTACGCCAGTTCGGATTTACCGCCAGCGAATATGCACGTGCCAAAGCTGACTACCTCCGCAGTCTGGAAGTGGCCTATAATGAACGCGACAAACAGCGTACAAACAGCTACGTCAAAGAGTACGTACGTCACTTCATCGACAACGAACCGATTCCGGGTATCGAAAACGAATATCCGCTCATGAACCAGATCGTTCCGAACATTCCGGTAGAAGCCGTGAACCAGGTGATGAAACAGCTGATCCAGGAAAAGAATATCGCCCTCAGCGTATTCTGTCCGGAAAAGGAAGGCATGAAATACCCCACAGAAGCCGAACTGAAAGCCGTGATCGACAAGGTGAAAGCTGAAAAACTGGAACCCTACGTGGACAAGGTATCCAACGAGCCGCTGCTGAAGGAGAAACCGCAGGCCGGCAAAGTGGTGAAGACAGAACAGGGAGCCTTCGGATCAACCATCCTGACCCTGAGCAACGGTGTACGCGTGATCGTGAAACCGACAGACTTCAAGGCCGACGAAATCCGCATGAAGGCATTCAGCCCCGGAGGAAACTCTCTCTTCGACGACAAGGATGTCCTTCAGTTCTCCGTCATGAACGAAGTCGTTCCATTGGGCGGACTGGGTAACTTCAGCGCCGTAGACCTGAGCAAAGTACTGGCCGGAAAAGTAGCTTCTGTCAATGCATCCGTAAGTACCCTCACCGAAGGACTCGGTGGCAGCTGTTCTCCGAAAGACCTGGAAACCATGCTGCAGCTGGTTTACCTGAACTTCACGGCTCCGCGTATGGATCAGGAAGCCTTCCAGTCATACATCCAGCGTGGCAAGGCTGCCCTGGCCAACCAGGCTGCCAACCCGATGAGCACCTTCAACGACTCACTGGCCGTAGCTCTCTACAACCATCATCCGCGTGCTCTCCGTCTGAAAGCTGAAATGATGGACAAGGTGGACTACAACAAGATCATGGAACTCTACAAGAACCGCTATGCAGAAGCAGGCGACTTCACCTTCCTGCTGGTAGGTAACATTGACCTGGCCACTGCCACTCCGCTGATTGAGCAGTATCTGGGCGGACTGCCGACCATCAGCCGCAAGGAAAACTTCCGCGATCCGAAGATGGATATCCGCAAGGGTGATTACGAAAACAACTTCATCCGCGACATGGAAACAGCCAAATCAAGCATCATGATGGTGTACAGCGGCAACTGCCCGTATACCCTGAAGAACAAGATCATGATGAGCATGTTCGACCAGTTGCTGGATATTCTCTACACCCGTACCGTACGTGAAGAAGCAGGCGGTACCTACGGTGTGAGCAGCTGGGCTTCCATCAGCAAGTATCCGCAGGAAGAAGGAACCCTGAACATCTACTTCGATACAGATCCGAACCGCCGCGAACAGATGGTAGGACTGATCAAGCAGGGTCTGCAGGACTTCATCGCCAACGGACCGGCCACCGAAGATCTCAACAAGGTGAAAGAATACATGCTGAAGACCTATCAGCAGAACCAGAAGGAAAACGGCTATTGGATGGGCGCTCTGAATGAGTTCTACTGGACCGGTCTGGACATGAACAAGGACTACGAAGCAACCGTAAATGGCGTTACGACCGATGATCTGAAAGCATTTGCCAAAGCTTTCATCGGACAGAACAATGTCATTGAAGTCAGCATGAGTACTCCGGCTACCAAATAACTGACAACCGGCCTATGTTACTGACCGAAATAAGAAGAAACCAGAAACTTGCAGCAAAGCGGAACCCCATGTACGACAGGAACCGCTTTGCCAAGTTCCTGATTTATCTGTTTACAGCATTCTGGGCAGCGTACCTCGTTCTGATCGGGGTTTCGCTGTCCTTTGCTTTTGAGGAGGATATCCCCGGCATGGAACCCTATGACGCACTCGACAGCGTCCTGATTCTCTTCCTCCTGATTGACTTTCTGATCCGTTTTCTCTTCCCCACTCCGGCGCAAGAGATCAAACCCTATCTGTTGCTGCCTGTCAGCAGACAGCGACTGATCAACACCCTCCTCGTACAGGTGGGTCTCAAACTCTACAACCTGTTCTGGCTGTTCCTGTTCGTACCCTTTGCCGCCCTTACGGCCGCCCGATACTTCGGCGTGGCAGGAGTGACCGGCTATGCGGTGGGTATCTGGCTGCTGATGACAGCCAACGCCTACTGGAGCATACTGGTACGCGCACTGGCCCGTCAGCACACGCTCTGGCTCCTGCTCCCCGCAGCAGTCTACGGTCTGCTGGCCCTGCTGGAATTCGTTCCCTCGCAGGGAATGGTCAGCCAGTTCTCCATGTGGCTGGGTGAAGCCTTCCTCCGCTGGAAGCTTCTCGCCCATGCAGGCGTACTGGCAGTCATCGTCCTGCTCCTGCTGGTCAACTGCCGTGTGCAGACCGCATGCATCTACAACGAACTGGGACGGAAGGAAGACTCCCGCGTCAGACACTTCAGCCGCTACGGCTATCTGGAACGCTTCGGCATGACCGGTGAATACATGCGGCTGGAACTGCGCATGATCTTCCGCAACAAGACACCGCGCAAGAACTTCCAGATGATGTGCATTGTCCTGGTTCTTTTTGCTGCCATGCTCTTCGGCATCACGCAGGAGTCCACCCAAAGCGTCTACTCCATCCAGCTCTATTCCATCTATTGCTTCACGGGATTTGCTGTTTCGATCCTGACCCGCATCATGGCGTACGAAGGCAATTACCTGGACGGACTGATGGTGCGCCGGGAATCCCTGCTCAGCCTGTTCCGGGCCAAATATTACTTCCACTGCCTGCTGCTGGTTTTCCCGCTGGTTCTCCTTCTGCCGTCCATTATCTGGAGCGGACTTCCGGCCGGACTGGTAGTCAGCCAGCTGTTTCTTACAGCGGGCATCATCTTGCCCCTCATCATGCAACTGGCATGGATCAACCGGAAAACAGCTCCGCTGGACGCAAGCATAATGGGTAAAGGACAATGGAACTCACCTTACCAGATGGTAATCGTGTTCTTCGCCTTCTTCTTCCCCATCCTGTTCAGCAACCTGCTTTTCCTGGTGCTCAGCGAAAACACGGCTTATCTGGTATGCACCCTGCTTGGAATGGCCGGAATAGCCGCACAGCCCCTGTGGATGCGATACTTGTACCGCCAGGTCATCCGGAAGAAATATGACATCCTGACGAACCTGCGCGACACACGCTAATACTTACAACCTCCTGCAAACAGACAGAATTATGGAAATCAAGATAAACAACCTGATCAAACGATATGGCAGCAAGACTGCCGTAGACATACCCGACTTCACCCTCCACGAAGGAGAAATCCTGGGACTGGTGGGAAACAACGGAGCCGGAAAGACTACCCTCTTCCGCCTGATGCTCGACCTCCTGCAGGCCGACAGCGGAACCGTCTGCATGAACGGCACCGACGTGACCCGCAGCGAAGAATGGAAAACCTTCACGGGAGCCTATATGGACGAAAGTTTCCTGATCGACTACCTCACTCCCGATGAATACTTCCAGTTCAACGGCCGCATGTGCGGACTGGACCGGAACACCGTCAACGAGCGCATCCGGCGCTATGAACGCTTCCTGGGCCCGGAAATCCTGGAAGAAAAGAAATTCATCCGGAACCTCTCGGCCGGTAACAAGCAGAAAATCGGAATCGTCAATGCCCTGCTCCAGAATCCGCAGATCGTCATCCTCGACGAACCCTTCAACTTCCTCGACCCCACTTCGCAGTCGCTGCTGAAACACATGCTGCAACACTACGGCGAAGAACACAAAGCCCTGATCCTCGTATCAAGTCACAACCTGAGCCACACCATAGACCTCAGTACGCGCATCGCCCTGATGGAAAAAGGATCGCTCATCCGTGACCTCGACAACACCGACGGAGCCGCCGGAAAAGAACTGGAAGACTACTTCGAAGTGAAGGAAGAAAACTGACCGCACGATCCGGCCGAAACGACCGCACGATCAGGCCCGAACGACCGCTCGATAACTTCGCATTGACTGGTCAATGCAAAAAAAACGACTGCACGATCCGGCCGCAATGACCATATGATTCAGCCCCATTCCCAGTATAAGTCCTGCCGGACCTGCTGCGAACGGGGCTGAACAGTCTGCAGACCTCTCCTTCCGGGAAGATAAAAGAAACTTAAACAGGTCATAAAATACCCTAAGTCCAGGTACACACAACCCGGATATTACGTACATTTGTTCAAAACAATTGATATGTACAGACGCTTACACCTCCGTTTTCCGGCCGGCATGCTGGTCATGCTGCTTGCCCTTCTGCTTGCTTCGTGCGGCACACGGGCTCCCCGCTACGACTACCGTCAGCTGGCAAAAGCTGCTGTCCGGCTTGACATGGACATCGACGCCAAGGACAACCACCGCCTCTACATCGAGGTGGCCGACTGGATCGGTACCCCCTATCGTCACGGAGGCACCACCCGCAAGGGAACCGACTGTTCAGGTTTCACGTCAGCCGTCTACAAGAAAGTGTATCGCCACAAACTGAAACGCAGCTCCGAAGAACAGCGCACCAAAAACTGCCGGAAAGTAGCCAAACGCAACCTCAAGGAAGGCGATCTGGTGTTCTTCCACAACGGACGCAAGAAACGGAAAGCCACTCATGTGGGCATCTACCTGAAAGACGGACGGTTCGTACACGCCAGTACCAGCCGGGGAGTCATTGTCAGCCGGCTGGAAGAAGACTACTACCGCCGCTGCTGGATGCAGGGCGGACGGGTGAAAGGCATCTGACAACAACCATCCACAAACACAACAGGCAATGAAACATCCCGACCATCTCACATTTACCCTCCTGCTCTCCCTCTGCACACTGGGCTTCCTGCCCGCCGCTGCACAGGATCCGGACGGGAAACCATCGAATCCTCAAGACACCACGGAACTCAGGCTGAACACCGATGCCGTCAAGCTGATCCAGTTTGACTTCACCCCCGACCTCAGCAAGATGAACCAGCCCAAGGAAGCCCCTCTCGACAAGAAATGGATGGAATTCAAAGCCGACCTCTCCCTGCCGAGAAGCCTCATCGACACCACCAGAGTGAGAAAACCCACCGGATACATCCGGCTCGCCCCATACAGTATCTGGACGAAATATGGCGAAGAACCCGTGTACGACCGCACGGTGGAAGGCCGCCCCAAGGAACAGAAGATCTACTGGACCTTCAACCCCTACCGTTCCTACTACAACGATGACTGGAGTCCCACTCCCTCCACCGGAAGCATGTATCAGATGAATACATCCCCGGTAGGCCCTGCGATCTGCATCAACAACCTGGACTTCATCATGACCCTCTACGAAACCTTCAACAAGCACGGACGCACCCTCAGGCACAACCGCAAATATGCAAATGCCTGGAAGACCTACAAGGACTACAAGCCGACCCGGGAAGACAGTCTGAAGTTCCCCAACTACCTCCGCCGGAACAACCTGGCTTTCATGCCTCTCGTGACGGACAGCGTGGCTGACAGCCTCAGCACAGTGCAGTCCTCTCCCCTTCCGGCAGATACCATGCCCGCCACCTTGCCCGGTCATCAGGCAAACCATCGGGGTATTGTCATTCCGGAACGTCCGGCTCCCGCTCCGCGGCCCGAAAAAAAGAAAGAAGAAGAACCGAAGAACATGGATGAACTCTACGACTATATCCGCGAAAAGAAAGCACAGGACTCCCTGTTCTATCAGGAAATGTTCCATTCGGAAAAACTGCGCATCCGCAAGGACGATGTGGAGAAAACCCGCCAGTACCTGAAGGAACGCGAACACTGAGACGGAGCCTCACCGGTCCGGTCAGAAAAAACGCTTCGGCGTGCAGGATGAAACGTCTAAATGTTTTCAACTGCACGCCGAAGCGTTTTTCAAAAAGCCCGAACGGCTATACGCACTGTATTTTATTTGCGGAAGACAAAGTAGACCGCCAGGATCAGACAGACAAAGGCTGCCAGGTGATTCCAGCGCAACTCCATCTTGAAAGCAATCATTGAGAACACCGTGAAGACTGCCAGTGTAATCACTTCCTGAATGACCTTCAGCTGCATGATGTCGAAAGGTCCCCCACTGTCGCGGAATCCCAGACGGTTGGCCGGAACCTGCAGACAATATTCAAAGAAAGCAATCGCCCAGCTGAAGGCAACAACTCCAATCAGCGGCAATGCAGCAAACCAGCTGAACTCTTCACGCATCTTCAGATGTCCGTACCAGGCAAAAGTCATGAAGATATTCGAAAAAATCAGCAAAACAATCGAATAAATACCATTTGTCAACATATCTTTTTTCCTTTATTTAAAAACCGGCGCAAAAGTACAAATAAAATGTGACAAAGCGAAAAAACTGAGGCTGATCTGAGATCCTAAATCTGACAGAATTTTGTTTTGGGGGATTTTACCCAAATGCATACCACTTTTTTAAATACATAAGCCCTGCCTTATATATAGATTTGAGTTCTTTTATCAGGTTCTTTAATAGTAATTTCTTAACTTTGCACACTATAAAAAACATACGATTAACAAAAGGTGTTATTGATTTTATCTTCTATATTCAAACTTCGCAATTTCAAGATTTCCATGAAAATCATAACACTCGTATCTTCAAAATATGTTTATTCTAAATAAAATAAACATTATATTTTTAGATACAAGATACTATATTCATAGCAATGCGAAGGTTCGAATGTAAAAGAAAGCAATATGCTTCCACACCTTTTATGCATAATTCTCCTGTAAGGAAACTAAAAAGAAACAATAGAAGTTATGAAAATGAAGAAAATTATGTTTTTGTTACTAAGCCTTTTATTCATCATAGCCTGCGACAAGGATGATGAAGATGTGGCAGTAACTGCTATTCAGCTGGATAAAGCTGAGTTGGAATTACACGTGGGTGAAACGTATGAATTTAAGGTTGAGCATACACCTAAAGAAGCTAAAGCTCCTGCTTATGAATGGGATTGCTATACAAATAACCCATATGGGTTAAATGCGTGTGAAATTGATCCAAATGGAAAGATTACAGCCATCAGTCTAGGTACATCTATTGTCAGAGTTCAGACAAGCGAAGTGATTGACATAACTACTGGAAAACCATTAACATCAGAATGTAAAGTTAAGGTAATTCCAACAGAAGTGGAAAAGCTGACTATGAATCAAACAGAAGCTACTATGAATGGAGGAGAGACACTAGTACTATCCGTAGAAGTTTCTCCTAAAAATGCTACTGAAAATTATTCGATATATTGGGAATCTAGTGATACAAAAATTGCCAAAGTAACAAGAGATCCATCTAATCAAAAAATGGCAAAAGTAACTGTTGAAGGTGAAGGTGAAGTAACAATTACAGCATCTATTGGCCCTACAGGAAAAGTAAGTGCTAGCTGTAAAATCAAAATATTACCAACCCAATTGGAAGGAATTATTTTTGCAGAGACTGAAAAATCAGTAATCATAGGGGAAAGTTTTGTATTGATACCACTATTTAAGCCTACAAATGCAACAAATAAAAATATAAAATGGACATCTTCAAATGAAAAAATAGCAAAGGTAAATGATGAAGGAACAGTTACTACACTAGCTGTTGGAGAATGTGATATAAAAGCCATAGCAGAAGATGGAGGATATGAAGCTATATGCAAAGTAACCGTAAAACCAGTTCCTGTAGAAAGTATTGAATTTCAAAATAGCCATTACGATGTAGAAATAGGTGGAGAAAAAAAATTGGAAGTTATTATTAAGCCAGAAAATGCTGGTAATAAAAATATTAAATGGATATCTTCAAATCCACAAATAGCTAAGATAGACGAAAATGGCATTGTTAAAGGAAATACAAAGGGGAATGTTACGATTTCAGCTATAACAGAAGATGGTGGATATTCAGCCAGTTGCACGGTAAAAGTTGTAGAAATCGATTACATGATGAACGTGTATTTCCCTTCAGCAAGCGTAATGATTATAAATGGATATTATACAGGACAAATCAATTGTGCTATAAAAAATGGTAGTTCACGTCCAGTCAAACTAACTAAATTTGAAATTATAGACACAAATACATATAAAACAGTGGCTGAAACTGAAGATGAATCACTATTAGGAGAATTAAATCCAAGCGAAACGATAACATTAGTAGGAAATATACAATCAGTTTATGAGCCAATATTTAGATGGACATTTGAGTATAATGGCAAGACATACAGTATATATGAATCATATGGTAATCAATTGAAATCTGCTAAGATTAACTCTATCGAAGTAAAAGGCAAAGCTGAAAAACTTTTTCCGATAACAAAGAAATAAGTTTTTGAAGAATCAGACACTGTCCAGAATTTTGTGTAAATGGAAACAGGATTCAGTTGTAAGTTTGTTCTTATATCTGGATTCTGTTTTCAAACATAAGCATAAATTGATTCATAATCAAGCCCCAGTTTGAAATAGGCATTGTCCATTTCTTTTCAATCTCCATAAGCGAAAGATAAACGGTCTTTTTTACAGCATCATCCGAAGGGAATGAAAGCTTTGATTTGGTGTACTTTCTGATTTTTCCATTTAGATTCTCAATGAGATTGGTAGTGTAGATTATTTTTCTGATTTCCAGTGGGAACTGGAAGAAAACAGTCAGGTCATCCCAGTTGTTCCTCCATGAAAGTATAGCGTAAGGATACTTTCCTCCCCATTTCCTTTCCGGCACTATAAAATATTTGAGATCCTAAATCGACACAAGTATTCCCTCTTCGTCGTAATTCTTATATTTAGCGACTTCGTCAATGAAGAAGAGCGCGGTTTCTTCCTCCTTGTATGTAATATTTTCTGTTTAATCCCTCTTGCCTTTCTTCCTCAAATTGTCAATAGTCTTAATAGAATCCAGATAATCCTGCTCCACATCACTTATAGTGCGTTGTTTATATTTTCGGTATTCGTTTGTAGCATGTTCCATGGCCTCAGCATGTGACACATTACCAGAACCCTGCAAGAGCTGTTCTCCCGACATCGTAAGAATCCGGTCCAGATACTCTGCCCAATCGTTCATGGTCATCGGCTGTTCACGCTCTGCCTGACGCTCTGCGAAATCCAGATATCCGGAAACGAGCTGTCCCATCACACGAAGTTCTTTTTCATCCAAATAGTTTTTGGCAGTCTTGGCCTCTACCAGTGTAGGTTGAGTACCCTTAAACGTCAGCAAACCCATAAAATCCTTTTCGGCATCTGCCCGTTCCACAATCAGTTCAGCAGCCGTATGTCCGTGAACCGCATAATGTATTTTATTCTGTACTTTCTTAAAGAACTCCTGGCTTACGGAAGCGCGAGGATCATAATCTATACTTGTAGCATAGATTTCCAATACCTGACGATAAAAGACCTTTTCCGTAGCACGAATATCTCTGATGCGTTCCAGCAATTCCTTCCAATAGCCTCCGCCTCCCAAATTTTTTAACCGGTCATCATCCAGCGTAAAGCCTTTTATCATGTATTCTTTCAGCCGTTGTGTTGCCCATTGACGAAAACGGGTGGCTATCACAGACTTGATGCGATACCCCAATGCTATAATCATATCCAGATTATAGAATGTGGTATTATATGATTTCCCATCCGAAGCAGTTGTTCGGAATTTCCGAACAACTGACTCTTCATCTAATTCACCCTCTTCAAAGATATGCTTGATATGCTCGCTGACATTCGATTTACTGGTCTGATACAGCTCACACATCTGCGCTTGTGTAAGCCATAAGGTTTCATCTTCCAGTCTGACATCAATTTTAGTCTGCCCGTCGATGGAGGTATAAATAATCATCTTGTTCTCTTCCATTCTTCTATCCTTTCTGATTACAGGATTTTTCTTACCGTATCTTTTCTACTAAAACAACTTCTAATCTGTTTATATCGACCATTGTATAATTATTATCTTTGCGTCATACACAAAGATAATAATAAATATAAATCTATAAGATGAATCATGCTTCTTTTAGCACAAATACCACCCAAAGCAAACCAATCACTCAATTGGCAGAATAGTTGAGAATAGTCCTCATAACAAGCAACTATGATTACTCCTTCGCCTCATAAGTGCGATAAACCAGATAATGCCCTTTCGCCATAATCCGGAACGATTCGCCTTCCACCTCATTCAGGGTTCCCTGCCACCAATACCGGAAGTCATAGATCGGATATTTCAATCCTTCGCTCCGCAACTGCACCGCATCAAAATTGAAGACGGACACCTGCTGGTGCGGGAATCCGGCAAAGGTCTGTGTATCTGCAGCCGAAGTAAAGAAACCGTAATCCGTCAGCATCACCACTTCCAGCCCCATCTGCTGATACTCCATAAGCAGACTGATATTGCCCAGCGTATGATCTTCCCGTTTACCTGTTGCTCCCAAAATGGCAATCCGGCGTATGCCCTGCGAAGCCAAAAAGGAAACAGCTTTCGTCTGGTCGTTCGTTTCCTGATCCGGAATGCGATGAATGCGGTCCTGAAAACGAATCCGGTTTTCTTCCGAGAGAGAGTCTCCGTCGCCTACAATCCAGTCAGGCAGACGTCCGCTTTCTACCAGCGCATTCGCCCCTCCATCGCAACACACCACGCAAGGTGCCTGATCCAGAACGGACAGGGGAAACGGATGCGATGGAAACTCTCCGTTCCCTACTACTACGGCTTCGGGTATAGCAAGATATATCCATGATTTATTCTTCTCCATATTGCCAGCTGATTATTCGTTTTCAGTTCGTGATCCGGTTCTCATCAATGAAAGCCATTTTCTCCATCCGAAGAAAGCGACGATCGCATACACTCCATACAAAGCTGAAGTGAAATACAGCTCCTTGTAGATATAGAGGGCACAACATACCCAGTCCACAATCATCCAGGCCCACCACTGCTCCACATATTTGCGGGCCAGCATCCACATGGCTATCACGCTCAGGGCCGTCGTGAAACTGTCCGTCCAGGGCACGCTGCTGTCTGTCCATTTAATCAGTATCCACGCGATGAACACCCAACACAGGACAAAGACCACCGTCAAAGGAAAATACTTCCTGAACGGCATGCGGGTGATAGGGATTTCCTTTTCCTCCTGCTGTGCATCATGCTTTTTCCGTCCTCTGCTCCAGACAATCCAGCCGTAGACCGAAGCGATCAGGTAATAGACATTGATTCCGAAATCGGCATAGAGTCCGGCCTGGTAATAGACTACCAGATAGATAGCCGGCATTATGATACATGCCAGCCACAGATAAATACTGGCCCGGTATTCAAGCCACAAATAGACTAACCCTACGAGGGTTCCAAACAGTTCCAGATAATTCATGATGCAAAGATAAGAGGAAGTGATGAGATAATTCTTGCTTTGCGAGGAAAAGTAATTTTCACTCCCTGTTTTTTTATAAATGATGTTTACTATCTTTGTAAAATAAATTAATATCCTAACTTAAACATGTTGTATTAATGACATATGTTCTATAAATTAATTCAAAAAAAATGTGATGAATGGATGGATTCATCTGACTGTACCATCCACGAACTGATGCAATATATTTATGCGCAAAACAAAATGCGTGATGCCCAAATTGAGGCTATTAAAATATATTTATTCTTAAAGATTGCTTGTGGCAACAGACCTTTGTGGGAACTGTTCTCTGATGGGTGTTTCAATAGTCTGGATTTCAACACGATGGAACTGACTGTGGAAGCACGAAGTATTCTTACCTCCAACAAAGCGGCAGCCGCGTTATTGGAATATGCCTTGTTGAAGGACAAAAATGGGAACCAGTTAGCGCCTGAATTAGAAAAAGTCATCAAATCGCAAAGTGGACGTATCAATTATGAGGATACCTTTAAAAAGATATTCTATGGCGTAAACTATACCGACTATCTTTTCAGTCTTCCGATGGGAGCTGGAAAAACGTATTTGATGGCTGCTTTTATTTATCTAGATTTATATTTTGCGCTGAACGAACCCGATAATCCAGCTTTTGCCCATAATTTCATGGTATTGGCTCCTTCTGGATTAAAGTCGTCTATCATTCCAAGTCTAAAAAATATTCAGGAATTCGATCCCACCTGGATAATTCCTGAACCTACGGCTTCTAATCTGAAAAGAATGATTAAGTTTGAGATTCTTGACGAACAAAAGTCTGCCAAGAAAAGCAACTTGGTAAGAAATCCCAATGCCCAAAAGATAAACAACCACCAACCTTTGGAAGACTTGATGGGATTGGTGGCTATAACCAATGCGGAGAAAGTTATTTTAGATCGTGTTGGAAAAGATGAGAATGAAACTTTATTTAATCAGGAGGAAGTAACAAAAATCCGAATAGCCAATGAATTACGTGATATTATAGGACGCATTCCACATTTGGCTGTGTTTATAGACGAAGTACATCATGCAGCCGATGGAGAAATAAAACTCCGTCAAGTGGTTGGAGAATGGACTAAGAAACATTCTTTTTGTGGTGTATTAGGCTTTTCGGGTACCCCTTATCTGGAAAAAGCAGAAAGCGTAACATTGTCCGATTCCTTTGTAATAAAAAATACCGACCTTTCGAATGTGGTTTATTACTATCCTTTAATAAAAGGTATAGGTAACTTTCTTAAAGTACCCGAAGTAAAATATGCAGATAATGACACGGAAACCATTGTAAAAAACGGCGTAAAGGAATTTTTAGATAACTATCTTCATACCGTTTATGCTAATGGTGCTTGTGCTAAGTTGGCTATATATTGCGGGAAGATAGAAACACTTGAGGAGCTGATTTATCCGCTTGTTACTCGTATGGCTTCAGACTATGGTTTAAACCCAACAGAGGCGATTTTGAAATACCATGGTGGAAACAAGGTCTATCCGCAGCCCGAAGGCGCGGAGACGGAGTTTGCTTCGCTCGACATTGATTTTTCAAAAATCCGTATTGTGCTGCTGGTTCAGATAGGTAAGGAAGGATGGGATTGCAAAAGCCTGACGGGGGTTATCCTGCCACAAAAGGGAGTGTGTCCTACTAACATGGTGTTGCAAACCAGTTGTCGTTGCTTGCGCCAAGTCATAAAGAATGCCGACGAAACAGCTTTAATATGGCTGAATAAATTCAATGCTGACACATTGAACAAACAGCTGAAGCAACAACAGAACATTTCTTTGCAAGAATTCAATAAAGGCAAGCATCTGAAAACTATCCAGATAGAGCGCTTTTCCAGAATGGACAGGCTGAAAGTCCCGCCTATTGATTTCTATCAGTTGAAAGTGTCCTATCAGACTCTGATTACAGAGGAACATCCCCATACCGCCCAAAAGCTGGCTGACGATAGTATCTTCACCGAAGCGGATGTCGCTTTGATTCACAAGCAGGACTTGGCTGGAAAAAACTTGGGTCACTATCTGGCCGAAACCGAAGCGGGCGAATACATTTCTTTCCGTCAATGGTTGTACCAAATTGTGAAAGAGAGTTTTCGCACGCTGTCATTGGAAAATCTGAAGGAACACGAAGCCATTCTCAGAAAGATTTTTGAGCGTATCACCTTAAAAGATGAAACGGGCAATACGCGATATGACAACCGGTACGACCACGACAGCATCCGTTCGCTCGTCCGCAGGGCTTTTGTTCCCAAACGTGATTTCTCGGTCAAGGAGGAGATTGTTCCCTGTGAAGCCAGCCTGTTGCAGATTGAGCGACTTGTTTCACCTATTTCTGTACAAGACGACAAACCATTCTTCCCATCCCAAGAAGATGTCAAAACGATTGTCGATTGGGATACCAATGCACAGAACAAGATTTTGTCGTCTGAAGAACTGGCATTGATCGAGAAGATGAAAAAGATGGGATATCCGATACCCGAACCTACCGACCCGCATCCTGAACGCGAACAGACCTATCATTATCTGCCTTATCGTTTCGACAGCGGATTGGAGCGTCAGTTTTTCAAGGATTCCGTTTTGCCCATTTTGAAAAGTTATCACTCTCAGCTGGAAATCTATTTCAACGGAGACGACACGCTCACTGATTTTAAAATAGACTGCTATAAACAGATGGGGAGAGAGTGGAGGTATATCGGCAAGTATGTGCCCGACTTTCTGCTGTTAAAGCGCAATGGGGATGGTTCCATTCACCGCATCATCATCATTGAAACGAAGGGAGAAGGATTTGTGGCCAAATTTGCCGACCGCCGGCAGTTTATGGAAACAGAGTTTATCCGTAAGAACAACGAGCGTTTCGGCTACGAGCGTTTCCGCTTCCTGTATCTGGAAGATACCCTTACTAAAGAAGAAAGAGAGAAAAAGACAATAAAGGCAATCAAGGATTTTTTCAACATTTAAAACAACGATATATATGGCAATCAAATACATACCCTATTTCCCCAATACATTGGAAGGCCAGGCCGTGCTCGACAACTTTGTACGCACCAAACGCATCCTCCGCTATCGCGACAACGACCGTGTGGAAGAACGCATCCAGCAGGGCATGCCTCTCTACGAAACGGAGTTGCAGGAACGTGTGGGCAGAAACCAGAACGGTAATCTCGTGCTTCGTGGTGAATGCCTTTCGGCTTGTGCCTACCTAAAAGACAAAGGTATTACCGTGGACTTGGTGTATATCGACCCTCCTTTTGCCAGCGGTGCCGATTATGCCAAAAAGGTGTATCTTCGTCGCAATCCCAAAGTGGCCGAAGCCATCCGTCAGGCCGAAAGCGAACTGGATATCGAGGAGCTGCGTTCGTTTGAGGAAAAGATGTATGGTGACATTTGGAACAAGGAAAGTTACCTCAATTGGATGTACGAGAACTTGATGGCTATTAAGTCGGTAATGAGTGATACGGCAAGCATCTATGTGCATTTGGATTGGCATATTGGACATTATGTAAAGATATTGATGGATGAGGTGTTTGGAGAGGATAATTTTAGAAATGAAATTGTATGGCATTATGCGGATTATATGCAGGGAAATGCTACTAATGCATTTCCCAAAAAACACGATAATATATATTTTTATACAAAAAGTAATGATTACTATTTTGAAAGAATCAAAGAAAAATTAGATACTCCAGTTAAAAGGAATAAAGTATTTTGGAATAAAGACACTCAAACACTTGAGGTATTACGCGATGAAAAAGGCAAAATAATATATGAGATGTTTGATGAAAAATTCCTAGACTCTGTTTGGGATATTGGTCAAACATCTGTAACAAGAAAAACAAGTAATGAGTTTTTAAATTATGCAACCCAAAAGCCCGAAGCCCTTCTCGAACGAATTATCAATGCCAGCAGTAACAAAGGAATGGTTGTAGCTGATTTCTTTGGGGGTAGTGGCGTTACGGCAGCCGTTGCAAACAGATTGGGACGCAAGTTCATTCATACCGATATAAACATCAACAGCATTCAGACGACGCGCGACCGTCTTCTGGCAGCCAAAGCTGAATTTGATGTTATGGACATAAAAGACGGTGTTTCGCTGTATCGTAATCCCGTACAGACCATGGAACGCCTGAAGAAACTGATACCAGGCCTGCGGAACGAAGATGCCTTGGACAAATTTTGGGAAGGCAGTATCGTAGATACCAAATTCGGCATGACACCCGTCTATCTCCCCAATCTGATGGATGGCAGCACCCGCGTGTTGGACAAGCCTTTGATGAATCGCATCATCCGCGAAGCCATGCCCGACTTGCCGGACAATACGAAGCGGGTCATCGTCTATTACATTGACATAGATAACCGCGAAGAGATCGAACGTTTCATACGTGAGCAGGGAAACCCGCTTGTCACGATAGAACTTCGCGACTTGAAACAGGTACTCGACAATGTGGTAGTCGAAGACCTGGCCGAATGGGAAGTTTCCGAAGAGTCAAACGGATTATTCAACGGATGGAAAGTGGAAATCAAGCAGTTCCAAAGTGACCGTGTGCGGCAGAAGATTTACGAAATAAACCAAAAAAATCAGTTACAGGTATTGCAGCAAAAAGCCAAAGGTAAGGAAAAGACTTTCATGCCTATCCTCGTCAGCGATGAAGGGCTGGAAACCATCGAATGGATAAGTCTGGATTGTACTGCGGCTGAGAAAGACGCACCCTGGCATAGCAATAGCGAAATCAAGATTGACAAGGTAGGATATGTCATCAAGAACGGAACCAAGACAACAGAATACTGGGATGCCTGTATCCGTTGCGACCATCAGCCTTTACGAATGAAGATTCGTAATATTTGTGGAGATGAAACAGTGTTTGTAATTTAAAATGATTTGTGACAATGAAAATAAGGAAAATAATACTTTCTAAATATAAGAGATTCCAATCTTTAACGATTGATTTAGGGGATAATCCTAAACGGATTGTAGCCCTCGTTGGACCAAACGGATGTGGAAAAAGTAGTGTCTTTGATGGAATGTTATTTTATAATAATTGGTATAATACAATAGGGAATAAAGGGAACAAGGATTTTCATTACCATTCAATTGAGCAAAATCCCTCATATAACGTCCAAAATATATCTATACAATTTACAGAAGGGAATTATAATACTATTAGAGGACAAAAAGAGGCTCAAGGAAAACCAAATACTATTTTTTCATTCCGAAGTCCCTATCGTTACAATAATAATCTAAAAATAACAAGATCCCAAGCTGTTAGTGAAATCAGATTAAATAATTATGGAGCAACATACGCATCGGATCTCGATGATAAAATGGAAGAAAATTATCGTCGTTTGCAAATTAAGTATAATAGATATTTGAATGAGCAAGATTGCAAACCAAGTCAAGCTAAAAAACACATTATAGGTGAACTTAATAGTTCTATTCAAGCATGCTTGGATCTTTATATTGCAAATTTGGGGGATATAGAGGCTAACAAAGGAACATTATATTTTAGCAAATCTGACTATACAGATAAAACATTTGAATTTAATGTTTTATCTGCTGGAGAAAAAGAAGTAGTGGATATACTTCTTGATTTATATTTACGTAAAGATGAATATAATGATACAATTTTCTTAATTGATGAGCCGGAATTACATATTAATACTTCTATACAGAGAAAGTTACTTATAGAAATTAATAAATTGATAGGTGAGAATTGCCAACTATGGGTAGCAACACATAGTATTGGTTTCCTTCGAGCACTTCAAGATGAATTAAAAGACGAATGCCAAATTATAGAATTTAAAGCCGAAACTCCTTGGGCATCAACGGATCAAATATTGACCCCTATCCAGAAAAATAGGAAACAATGGAGCCGTATCTTTGCAACTGCTCTTGATGATTTAACCGGGTTAATTAGTCCTAAACGAATTATATATTGTGAAGGTAAGGATAAACCAGGAAGATCTGGTGAAGAACGTGGCATGGATGCGCAAGTGTATAACAATATTTTTGGAGAAAAATATCCAGATACATTATTTATATCAAGTGGTGGAAATACCGAACTAGATCAAAGAAGCAATATCGCAATAGCCTTGCTATCGAAAGTTTTTCCAGATATTGAAATTTGGGTTTGTAAAGATCGTGACATGTCTTCTGGGGTATTGAATGATGAACAAGATAGGCAAAGATATTTATCATTAAACCCCAAAAATCATCGTGTTATAAAAAGATGGGAGCTGGAGAATTATTTATATGATAAAGAAGTTTTAAGAGCGTACTGTTCTTTAAATCAATTGCCTTTTTCGGAAGAAGATTATGATACTTTTGTTACTGATATTATTAATCAACATGTAAAAGATGAAACAGGAAGGATTAAAAATTACTGTAATTTAAATATGAGTATTAATGCCGATCGATTTAAAATAGAATTATCAAAATGCATTACTCCTGATATGAATGTATATAAGGAGTTAGAAGCTTGTATTTTTAAACGCAACTGATATTCATAAAACTATTAGAATACAAACATAGAATAAGCACGATGAATAGAATAATACTTATTGGAAATGGATTTGATTTAGCGCACAATCTTCCTACTAGGTATGAAGATTTCATAAATTGGTATTGGGATAATATTGCTTATAGTTTTCATCTTAACCATAGCAATATATATACAGATTGTTTGTGCACCTTAAAAATAAAGCATTCTACATGGAGAGAATTTGCCAATAATAATTATAGTGTTTTACACCCCAAACCTTATCATGAATATATCAAAGATATAATAAATGACAAGGAAAATTTTGAGGTACAATTAACTCCTTTTCTTCAAAATATTTATCAATCAATAGCTACTAAAGGATGGGTAGACATTGAGAATGAGTATTATTATTTACTTAATCAATGTACTTTTTCTCCACTTCCATTTGAATATAAAGATTTGAATAGACAATTAAGTTTTATTCAAGCGAAATTAGTTGAATATTTAAGTTTCATCAAAATTGATAAAACAATAACGAATAGAGAAATAAAAAATAAAATATATAGTCCTATTAATCCTAAAGATATATCCGTGCAAGATAAAATGTCTTTAGAAAAACATTTTAAGTATTGGCTAGAAGCTAATGAAAAAGAATGGGGATTTCGACTTTATCAATATGAAATAAAAGACAATCAGAAAGTTTCTGCTATTTATGAGTTCATACATAAGTATTCAGAGAAACTTCCAGAAGATCATTTATTAATCGATTTAAAACATTATCCTGAAGAATTCTTATTGCCTAATAACATCATGCTACTTAGTTTCAATTATACAGATACAGCATGTTACTACCAAATTAAGAACGAAGGATTCAGTTTAAACTATATACATGGGAAACTATCTAATCTCGAGAGTATTATATTTGGTTATGGAGATGAACTGGATAGTCATTATCATCAGCTTCTTGAGCAAAATAAAAACGATCTTTTGAATAATATAAAATCCATAAGATATTTAGAATCTGACAATTACAGAAATATTTTATCATTTATAGAGTCAGATTCATATCAAGTTTTTATCATGGGACATTCTTGTGGTAATTCAGACAGAACATTACTTAATACTCTTTTTGAACATCAAAATTGTGTATCTATTAAACCTTTTTATTATATAAAGGAAAATGGAGAAGACAATTATTTAGATATTGTGAAAAATATATATCGGAACTTTACAGACATGAAATTAATGAGGGCAAAGGTTGTTAATAAAAGTTTCTGTGAGCCTTTGATACTGTCCAAAATCTGATTACAAAGAATCAAAACTTACAGATTGTATCTATTTCTACTCCGCTCCTAAAGTACGGGCAGAGCAGCTTCAGCCCCTTCACCTATAAAGATGATGATTTGTTTGTAGAAAACATCCAATATGTCTCCTGCCACATATCCTCTTTCACAAAGGTTCGACAATTTGGGTCTGATACAGTTTTCCGGTCTTTTAGGGTCTAGGAAGAATGAATTGCCTGTTTTGCAGCTGGATTACCACCAACCTTCCGACTATGCTGATAAACTGAAGGGAGAGAAGGTGGTGGAATTACCGAGATTACTTTCCTAAATGTCTGGAATCCGGCTAACGAGGAATCATATTAAGCCGTCATCAGATTCCGAACCGTTTCAGATCTTCGTCAGGGGAAGTAATGCCGCCGATGCCGAACTGCTCAACCAGCACTTTGGCCACATTGGGTGAAAGGAAAGCCGGCAAGGTGGGCCCCAGGTGAATATGCTTTACGCCCAGACTCAGCAAGGCCAGCAGGACAATGACGGCTTTCTGCTCGTACCAGGCAATGTTGTACACGATGGGCAGTTCGTTGATATCATTCAACTGGAAAACTTCCTTCAGTTTCAGGGCAATGACGGCCAGTGAGTAGCTGTCGTTGCATTGTCCGGCATCGAGCACACGGGGGATTCCCTGAATGTCGCCCAGCGGAAGCTTGTTGTAACGGTACTTTGCGCAACCGGCCGTCAGGATGACCGTATCTTCCGGAAGGGCCTGGGCAAAGTCGGCATAGTAGTCACGGCTCTTCATGCGTCCGTCGCATCCGGCCATGACCACAAACTTACGGATGGCACCACTCTTTACAGCCTCAACTACCTTGTCGGCCAGTTGCATCACCTGATTGTGGGCAAATCCGCCGACAATCTCTCCCTGCTCCAGTTCCACGGGCGGCTGGCACTGTTTGGCCAGGGCAATAACTTCCGAGAAATCCTTATGACCATCGGCATCTGCAGCAATGTGTCTGCATCCGGGATAGCCTGTCGAATTGGCCGTGAACATCCGTTCCTTATAAGTGGCATTTTCCAGCGGCGGAACGATGCAGTTGGTCGTAAAGACAATCGGGCCGTTGAACGCCGTAAACTCTTCGCGCTGTTTCCACCAGGCATTTCCATAGTTGCCCACAAAATGCTTGTACTGCTTGAAGGCCGGATAATAGTGTCCCGGAAGCATTTCGCTATGCGTATATACATCCACTCCCGTACCTTCGGTCTGGCGCAGAAGTTCCTCCAGATCGTGCAAGTCGTGTCCGCTGATCAGGATGCCCGGATTCTTCCCTGCTCCGATGTTCACTTTCGTCAGTTCCGGATGACCGTATCGGGTGGTATTGGCCTGATCCAGCAAAGCCATCACCTGTACCCCGTATTGTCCGGCTTCAAGCACCAGTGCCACCAGTTCGTCTGCACGCATCGCCTGCACGGTGATACGTGCCAGAGCCGACTGCATAAAGGCATGGATAGCATCTTCCGTAAAGCCCAGACGCATGGCATGCTCGTGGTAGGCAGCCATTCCCTTCAGTCCGTACATCAGCAGTTCCTTCAGCGAACGCAGATCTTCGTCCGGTTCTCTCAATACGCCGACAGAAGCTGATTTGGCCAGGTATTCTTCTTCCTCTCCGCACCAGGTCAGTTCATCCACCTCCGGCAAAGTGATGCCTGCATCCACGGCACGGGCTTTCAGCCGGTCGCGCAAAAGGAATCCCTTGCGTACACGGGCCAAAATGCTTTCATCGTCAAAGTTGGCATTGGTAATCGTCGCGAAAAGTGCGTCGGTGACAAAGGCATTCGTATCGGCATCCACCTGGCATCCTTCCGTACGCAAGGCATCGGCAGCTACCGACACTCCCCGCACCACGAAGAGCAGCAAATCCATGTAGCGTGCGGTGGTATCTTTCTTTCCGCACACTCCTTTCAACACACATCCAGTGCCCTTGGCAGCTTCCTGACACTGGTAACAAAACATATTTCCTTCCATATTCCTTCTTGGGTTATTGTTGATTTTTCATTAAGTTTGCGCAAAGATCCGAAATCCCGGAGAGGATTTCTGTAACTTATGTGACACGCAACCCAAAGAAAAGTTAAAAGAAAAATGCATACCGAAGTTTTGAACCGGATGAGCCTGTTTGAAGGGTGTGATCCGGAAGCGCTCAGCCAGTTGCTGCGCGAAGCCCCGAACAGCCTGCGCACGTATAAGGAAGGAGAATTCATTGCCCGTCAGGGTGACGTGTGCCGTTCCCTGTTTATTCTGATGAAGGGAAATGTCAGGACACAAATGGAGAACGCCGAAGGCAAGCAGCTCACCATCGACCGGATCAAGGCACCCGATATTCTGGCACCGGCTTTTATCTATGCCTCGGAGAACCGCTTCCCGGTGAATGTGGAAGCGACGGAACTCTGCGAGGTGCTTGTCATGGACCGGAAACGTTTTGAGAATTTCATGCATGCCCAGCCGGCCGTGATGCGGAATTTCATTGCCATCATTTCCGACCGCAGCCTGTTTCTGAGCCGCAAGCTGAATGAATTTGCCCTGCAGAGCCTGAAATCACGTCTGCTGAATTACCTGAAGATGCACGGGGGCATCCACAACCAGCAGGAAGTGGCCTTTATTCTGGGAGTGGCACGTCCGTCACTGGCCCGTGCCCTGGCAGAACTGATTGCGGAAGGAAAAGTCACCATGTCGGGCAAACAGGTGATCCTGCACACTGCCGGCTGAATCTCACCTGAGCGGGCTGTCTTCCTCTACCGGAAGCATGTCACTCTGAATGTTGCTCATGCTTCCCCACAGGCTATACCGGGCTTCCGGATTCATGGCTTCCAGCCGGGCCAGCACTTCCTTCATGTCCGAACGGTGGGAATCCTTTTCATACGGACAGTTCTTTACCTGCTTGCGGAAACCACGGAGAGCGGCCATTTCCTTCAGATCGGCTTCATGCACCAGACACATGGGGCGGATAATGGTCATGTCGAACTTGCGCATCACCAGACGCGGCGGCATGGTACTGAACGCTCCCTGGAAGGTCATGTTCATCAGCAGGGTTTCCAGAATGTCATCCATGTGGTGACCCAGTGCGATCTTATTGCATCCCTGTTCCTTGGCCACGGTGAAAAGTGCCTTGCGGCGGTTCCACGAACAAAGGAAACACGGCGACTTCCGCGTGTCGGTCGACGGATCAAACTCCGTTTCGTAACACACATAGGGCACTCCCAGACTTTCGGCATATTCGCGCAGGTAGGTCTGGTCGGACTCGTAGGCAATGTTCTTCATCACCACATGCGCAGCCACTACCGAAAACTTCGGCTTGTAGATACGCGAACGCCGTGCCAGCAGCTCCAGCAAGGCCAGCGAATCCTTTCCTCCCGAAAGCCCCACCAGAATGCGGTCGCCTTCTTCTATCAGCCTGTAATTCATCACTCCTTTCATGAACCGCTGGTTGATGCGGCGCATCAGGCGGTCTTCTTCCGTCATTTTTCCCATGTTTCGTATCTTGTTAAAACGGCGACGAAATTACGAAAAATATGTTTTGATTGTGTCACAGAATTTGCTAATTTCGCAATAAGATCCAACCGGTTCAGAAACGGCCTCCGGAAAAGACGGGTCCGGTCTCCCTGTTCCGGGGAAACAGATCTCCCGGAGCTGGAAGGAACTTAAAAATAAAAAATGAAGGAATGAAAATGGCATAATTCGGAGAATATGCCTATATTTGAGAAACTTTTAAATGACAGAGACAATGAAAAAGAAATACATATTTCCCCTTTTGGCATTGTGTTTTACCGGCAATGCTTTCTCACAGACTTTAAGCCAGGCCCAGAAATGGTTTACGGAAGGCAAGTTTGCCGAAGCCAAGCCCGTATTCGAGAAGCTGGTGAGACAGGCTCCTTCGAATGCCAACTATAACTTCTGGTATGGTGCCTGCTGCTATGAAACGGGAGAACTGAGCAAAGCGGTTCCCTATCTGGAGAAAAGTGCAGAGCGCAAAGTGATCAACGGTTTTCTCTATTTGAGCAAAGCCTATTATGATCTGTACCGCTTCGACGAAGCCATCCAGAATCTGGAGGATCACATCTACTGGCTGGAACGGAAAAAACGGGACACTTCGGAAGCTGAAACCCTGATGGAACGCTACCGGATGGGAGCCCGCATGATCCGGGGAGTGGAAAAAGTGGCTGTCATCGACAGTTTCACGGTCAGCAAGCGGGACTTTCTCAGTGCCTATAAGCTCAGCCGGGAATCCGGTGAGATCAAGGCAACCGGAGAAAGCGGATGCACGGAATTCACCAACGAAATGGGTGACAAGAAGATTCTGGCACGTCCCAATGCAGACGGAGCAACCAGCCTGTACGGCAGCGTGAAAATGATCGACAAGTGGAGTGATCCGGAGCCGCTGAAAGGACTGGAAGAGGGAGGAACCAACCTGAACTATCCTTTCCTGGATTCGGACGGTATCACCCTCTATTATGCCGCGCAGGGGGAAGAAAGTCTGGGCGGATATGATATCTTCATTACCCGCTATGACTCGGATGACAATGCCTATCTCCGGCCGGACAATCTGGGATTCCCGTTCAACTCTGTTGCCAATGACTACATGTATGCCATCGACGACTTCAACAATCTGGGATGGTTTGCTTCCGACCGCTACCAGCCGGAAGACAAGGTCTGCGTTTATGTATTCGTTCCGAACGAGTCCAAACAGGTTTACGACTACGAATCAACCAGTCCCGAAATGCTTCAGGCTGCCGCTTCCCTGCAATGCATCCAGAAGACACAGACTGATGCAGCCAAGGTGCGTCTCGCCCGTCAGCAACTGGCCAAAGTGATGTACGGACAGGACGAGCAAAAGAAAAAAGGAGACTTCCGCTTCGTCGTGGACGACAATGTGGTCTATCATACACTGGCCGATTTCCGCTCGGCTGAAGCACGCAAGCAGTACCAGACCCTGTCGCAAAAACAGAAAGATCTGGACAATCTGTCTGAAACGCTCGGCAAACAGCGGGAACTGTACGGACAGTCCAACAAGGCAGGAAAAGACCGGCTCACACCGGCCATTCTGGACAAGGAACAGCGCATCAAGCAGCTGCGGGAAGAAATCGCCAGTCTGACGGTCAACATCCGCAACACGGAGCTGAAAGCCCTGAACCGGAAATAATACGATTTCACACTAAAACCTATACTTATGGGAACACTGATTATCATTACACTGATCATTGCCGGACTGCTGCTTTTTGCCGTGGAGGTATTCCTGATTCCGGGCATCAGTCTGGCAGGGATTGCCTCGGGGGCAAGCATTCTGTATGCGATCTACTACGCATTCAGTTCGCTGGGTACCCAGGCCGGCTTCATCACTCTGGGCGCTTCCGTTGTCGGAATCGCAGGAGTCACCCTATGGTTCATGCGGTCAAAAACCGTGGACCGGCTGGCTCTGAACCAGACTCTGAACTTCAAGCTGAACCCGCTGAAAGGACTGGATCTTCAGGTGGGTGATACAGGAGTTACCACCACCCGCCTGACCCTGATCGGCAACGCCGAAATCAAAGGCCAGCGCATTGAAGTACAGTCTGCCGACGGCTTCATCGAAGAAAAGACCGCAATCCGGATTTCCCGCATCGACAACGGTGTCGTATATGTGCAACGTGTCTGAGAACCAACTGAATTATATACCTTTTAAACTGATCTGAATTATGATTGACCCGAGTTATCTTCCGTTTGTCATGGCCGGTGGCGGTATCATCCTGCTGGTCATCTTCTTCCACTATGTACCTTTCTTCCTCTGGCTCTCGGCCAAAGTATCAGGCGTCAACATTTCGCTGGTACAGCTCTTTCTGATGCGTATACGTAACGTACCGCCCTATGTCATCGTACCCGGACTGATCGAGGCCCACAAAGCCGGCCTGAGCAACATTACCCGCGACGGTCTGGAGGCTCACTTTCTGGCCGGAGGACATGTGGAAAAAGTGGTTCACGCCCTGGTTTCGGCCTCCAAAGCAAACATTGACCTGCCCTTCCAGATGGCAACAGCCATTGACCTGGCCGGACGTGACGTGTTCGAAGCGGTACAGATGTCGGTCAATCCGAAAGTCATTGACACACCTCCTGTGACAGCCGTAGCCAAAGACGGTATCCAGCTGATCGCCAAGGCCCGTGTCACTGTACGTGCCAATATCCGCCAGCTGGTGGGCGGTGCCGGTGAAGACACGGTACTGGCCCGTGTAGGCGAAGGTATCGTATCCTCTATCGGTTCTTCCGAGAACCACAAGTCAGTACTTGAGAACCCCGACTCCATCTCCAAACTCGTATTGCGCAAGGGACTGGATGCCGGTACTGCCTTTGAAATTCTCTCCATTGATATTGCCGACATCGATATCGGCCGCAACATCGGTGCAGCCCTCCAGATGGACCAGGCCAATGCCGACAAGAACATTGCCCAGGCCAAGGCAGAAGAGCGCCGTGCCATGGCTGTAGCCCTGGAACAGGAAATGAAAGCCAAAGCCGAAGAAGCCCGTGCCAACGTGATCCAGGCAGAAGCCGAAGTGCCCAAGGCCATGGCCGAAGCTTTCCGCAGCGGCAACCTCGGTATCATGGACTACTACCGGATGAAAAACATTCAGGCTGACACCGACATGCGAAGCAGCATTGCCCGGCCGGATTCCCATCCCGCCAGCCATGATCCCATCGGCAAATGATATGACAACAACAATAACTTTACATACTACTTAACGACTAAAAAGCAATTTATATGAAAAAGTATTTTCCACCCTCAGAACTGATTATCAATGAAGACGGCTCAGTGTTCCATCTTCACGTAAAACCGGAGTATCTGGCGGATAAAGTCATTCTGGTGGGTGATCCCGGACGTGTGGCACTCGTGGCCTCCCATTTCGACACTAAAGAATGTGAAGTAGAAAGCCGTGAATTCCGTACCATCACCGGAACTTATCAGGGAAAACGCATCACGGTAACCTCCACCGGTATCGGATGTGACAATGTAGACATTGTCATGAATGAACTCGACGCACTGGCCAACATCAATTTCCAGACCCGTGAAGAGAATGATACCTTCCGCCAGCTGGAAATCGTGCGTATCGGTACCTGCGGCGGTCTGCAGCCTTATACTCCCGTAGGAACTTACATCTGCTCCGCCATCTCCGTAGGATTTGACGGACTCCTGAACTTCTACGAAGGACGTAACGCCGTATGCGACCTGCCCATGGAACGCGCCCTGCTCAACCACCTGGGATGGGCAGGCAATCTCTGTGCGCCGGCTCCCTACGTGATCCATGCCAATGAAGAGCTGGTAGACCGCATTGCCGGTACGGACATGGTGCGCGGCGTAACGGTAGCCTGCGGCGGTTTCTTCGGTCCGCAGGGACGTCAGCTCCGTATTCCGCTGGCCGATCCGCACCAGAACGAAAAGATCGAAAACTTCGAGTATCAGGGACACCGCATCACCAACTTCGAAATGGAAAGTTCTGCCCTGGCCGGTCTGGCCCGTCTGCAAGGCCACAAGGCTACTACCGTATGCATGGTCATAGCCAACCGGGTAGCAAAGGAAGCCAATACCGGATACAAGAACAAGATTGACGACCTGATCAAAGTCGTACTCGACAGAATTTAACAAACTTATTATCAACCAACAGGTTCCCCTCTATGGAGGAGAACCTGTTTTTATGTCTGAAAACTCACACACATGGAAGCAAGTTTCAAATCCAACCTTACCGACAAGCGTCAGCGCTACCTCCAGTTTCTTGAACAGTTCGCCCCACTGATTGAAGGCGAGAAAAACGAAATCAGCGTACTGGCCAATACCAGTGCCGCCCTGAAAGAAGCATTCGGATTCTTCTGGGTAGGCTTCTATCTCGTACACGAAGGCGAACTTCACCTCGGTCCGTTCCAGGGCAGCGTGGCCTGCTACCGCATCAGAAAAGGACGCGGCGTATGCGGCACCGCCTGGGCTGAAGCCCGTACCCAGCTCGTGCCCGACGTAGACCAGTTCCCCGGCCATATCGCCTGCAGTTCCCTCTCCCGCTCCGAAATCGTAGTACCGATAATAGCAGCCGGAGAAGTGCGGGGCGTGCTTGACATCGACAGTGACCAACTGGCCACATTCGACGAAACCGACCGCGAATACCTCGAAAAGGTTGTTGACCTGCTGGTGAAAACCCTCTATGCCCACGCATAAATCTGCCGGCTCCGCTTCCGGATATAACCCGAAAACCGTATCTTTGCAAGGATTTTAAAAAGAACTACGCACGTGAACATATTACAAACTGAAGATACTATCTGTGCCATCGCCACCGCCCAAGGTGGAGCTATCGGCACCATCCGCGTGTCGGGTCCGGAAGCCATTACCCTCACCGACCGCATCTTTAAACCCGTATCCGGCAAACCGCTGGCAGAACGCACACCCTATACCCTCACCTTCGGTCACATTCTTACCCCCGAAGGAGAAATCATCGATGAAGTGCTGGTCAGCCTATTCCGTGCGCCTCATTCCTATACGGGACAGGACTCCACGGAAATCTCCTGCCACGGTTCAAGCTACATTCTCCAGCAAGTGATGCAGCTTCTCATCCGGCAAGGATGCCGTGCCGCCGGACCGGGTGAATATACCCAGCGCGCCTTCCTGAACGGCAAGATGGATCTGAGCCAGGCCGAAGCTGTGGCCGACCTCATTGCTTCCACTTCCGCCGCTACCCACCGCATGGCCATGAACCAAATGCGTGGCGGATTCAGCCGTGAACTGGCCGTTCTGCGCGACAAGCTGCTCCATCTTACCTCCCTCATGGAACTGGAACTCGACTTCAGCGACCACGAGGAACTGGAGTTTGCTGACCGTTCGGAACTGGAAGCCATCGCCCGCCAGATTGAGCAGGTCATCCATCACCTGGTTGATACATTCAGCGTGGGCAATGCCCTCAAGAACGGAGTGCCCGTGGCCATCGTGGGCGAAACAAACGCCGGAAAATCAACCTTGCTGAATGCCCTCCTGAACGAAGAACGCGCCATCGTAAGCGATATCCACGGCACCACACGCGATGTCATTGAGGACACTATGAACTTGGGAGGTATCACTTTCCGCTTCATCGATACTGCCGGTATCCGTGAAACGACTGATACCATCGAAAGTTTAGGTATCGAACGGAGCTTCCAAAAACTGGATCAGGCTGATATCGTACTCTGGGTCATCGACGCAACCTGTGCCAAAGAACAATATCATCAGCTGGCCGACAAAATCCTGCCACGGTGCGAAGGCAAACATCTGGTCATCGTACTCAACAAGGTGGATTTGCTTTCGCCGGCAGACTCTTCCAATAAAATTACAGAGACTGCGGAACCGACCGATGCACGGATTGCGCAGCTGAAAGCGGCTCTCCCCGATTTGCCTGAGGATGCCTGTGTGCTTTCCCTTTCAGCCAAGCAGAAAGAAGGACTTGCTATGCTCCAAAAACAACTGGTGGACTTCGCTGCCCTGCCCGACCTGTCGCAGAATGATGTAGTGGTAAGCAACATCCGCCATTACGAGGCTCTGAGCCGTGCACTGGAAGCTATCCACCGTGTACAGGACGGACTGGCTATGCAGCTCTCCGGGGATCTGGTAAGCCAGGATCTTCGTGAATGTCTTTACCACCTGGGAGAAATCGTAGGCGGAACAATTGAGACGGACGAGGTTTTGGGGAATATTTTTAAGCATTTTTGCATCGG